>Ga0105055_10000143_pt1 | contig 95059 bp, 81 predicted proteins | sample BON03_FD_78090 | JGI IMG/M metagenome (GOLD analysis project Ga0105055, IMG submission 78090) | Freshwater microbial communities from Lake Bonney liftoff mats and glacier meltwater in Antarctica - BON-03 | ecosystem: Environmental > Aquatic > Freshwater > Ice > Glacier meltwater | place: Lake... | reverse complement strand
GACATCACTATACCCCCTCTCCAGTCTGGGGGGGGCGTTTTCTTGTCAGGCCCTTGCCGCGAATGCGTGCGCCAGCGCAATCGCCCCCGCAGTCGCCACGTTAACGCTGTCAAAACCCGCGGACATGGGGATGCGCACCGGCACTGCCGCCGCAATCAGGTCGTCCGGCAGGCCCGGCCCCTCGGCGCCGAGCAGGATGGCCAGCTTGTCCGGCATGGGCAGGGAGGTGATCAGGGCCGCATCCTCGCGCGGCGTCAGCGCCCACACCGTATAGCCCGCGTCGCGCGCCGCCTGCACCATTTCCGCGCCGGTGCCGCCATGCGCAAAGGGTAGCCACAGGCTCGATCCCGATGAGACACGAATGGCCTTGCGGTAGAGCGGGTCACAGCATTGCCCGTCCAGCAGCACGGCATCGGCCCCGAACGCCGCCGCATTGCGGAAACACGCCCCGACATTGTCATGGTTGGAGAGGTCGGACAGTAGGAGGATCGTGGAGGGGAGGGGCTCATCCTGAGCGACGTCGAAGGACGGGCCCCGTGCGGCCCGCGCTCGTCCTTCGACTTCGCTCAGGATTGCGCCAGAATCCCCCTTCACCCCGCAGGCCAGCACGCCCCGATGCATCGGGAACCCGGCCACCGCGTCCATCACGTCCTGCGGTGCGACATAGACCGGCACATCGTCCGGCAGGTGTTCAAGAATATCCGCCAGCGGTTCCAGCCGCGTCTCGCACAGGAACAGGCTCTCCACCTTGAATCGCGACCGCCTGAGCAGCGTCTCAAGCGTCACCTTGCCCTCGACAATGAACCTTGCCCCATGGCCCGATGTCAGGTCTTTCTCGCGGATAGACACAAAAGCCGCGATCCGAGGGTCGCGGCTGTCTGTGATCTTTATGACGTCCGGCTGTTTCAGTGCGCCACAGCGCCTGGCGTCACCGGCAGGCCCTGTTCCTTGGCCATACGCTTCATTGCCTTTTGCAGCTTCTCGAACGCGCGCACTTCGATCTGGCGGATACGCTCGCGGCTGACATTATAGGTCTCCGACAGCTCTTCGAGCGTCTTGGGCTCCTCGGACAGGCGCCGCTCGGTCAGGATGTGACGCTCGCGTTCGTTCAGGTCTTCCATCGCGTTGGACAGGAGGTCCATGCGCGCATTGTATTCCTGCTTGTCGGCGAAGTCTGCGGCCTGGCCCTGGTCGTCATCGGCCAGCCAGTCCTGCCATTCCATGTCGCCATCGGTGCCCATCGGCACGTTCAGCGAGGCGTCGGAGCCGGACATGCGCCCGTTCATCGAATAGACCTCGGTTTCGGTCACATTGAGCTTTTCGGCGATCAGGCGAGCCTGTTCGGGACGCAGGTCGCCTTCGTCCAGGGCTTTCATCTCGCCCTTCAGGCGGCGCAGGTTGAAGAACAGCTTCTTCTGCGCGGCTGTCGTGCCGAGTTTTACCAGGCTCCATGAGCGCAGGATATATTCCTGGATCGCGGCGCGGATCCACCACATCGCATAGGTCGCGAGGCGGAAGCCCTTTTCGGGGTCGAATTTCTTGACAGCCTGCATCAGGCCGACATTGCCCTCCGAAATCACTTCGGCCATGGGCAGGCCATAGCCGCGATAGCCCATCGCGATCTTCGCCACGAGGCGCAGGTGCGAGGTCACCATCTTTTCAGCGGCCTGAGTGTCATCATTCTCCAGCCACTTGCGGGCGAGCATGAATTCTTCGTTTTTCTCGAGCATCGGGAACTTGCGGATCTCGCTGAGATACCGGCTGAGGCCCTGCTCGGGGCTGAGAGCGACCGTACTGCGGGCCGAAACTGGGTTAGCCATATTCAAATCCTCCTAATGGAACCAATCCCGCGCTGCGGCGACGGTTCCCGTTTCAGGTGTTACGGGAAAGGTCCTAGCCCCGCTATGCGGCGGCGTATTCCCCGGAAATGCGCATGTATGTCATCGCGCTGCAGCATAAATAGAGAATACGGCCCGATAGGGGAAGGGAAAAGACAAGATTTGTGAGCGTTTGGTAACGTTTTGGTGCGCGGCGGTTTATGCCCCGTCCGGCAGCGCCCGGTGTTCTTCGGCGAAATAGTCCGTCGAGCGCATCTCGTGCAGGCGGCTGGCCGTACGTTCGAACTCGAAACTGCCGTCGCCGGTCGGGTAAAGCGCATCCGGTTCGGCCGCTGCGCTCGCGACCAGTTTCACCCGCGCCTCGTACAGTTCGTCGATCAGCGTCACGAACCGGGCCGCCTCATTGCGGTTTTCCGGGGAGAGCAGGGGGATGCCTTCGAGGATCACCGTGTGAAACGTGGCCGCTATCATGTGGTAATCGCGCGCGCCGAGCGGCCGGGCGCAGAGTTCCTCGAACGTGAAGCGGGCAATCCCCGCCGCCTCGCGTGTGACCTCCAGCTTGCGGCCCTTAACGGTCAGCGTGCAGTGTTGCGGCTGCGCGCCCAGCGTCAGGCGCTGCCAGGCCCGGTCTAGCGCCGCCGCCGACGCCTCGCCCAGCGGCGCATACCAGACCGGTGCCTCGCTCAGCCGGTCCAGCCTGTAGTCGCGTTCCGCGACGAGTTCGAACACATCGCAATTGGCTTCCAGCATTTTCACGAATGGCAGGAAGAGGGGCCGGTTGATGCCGTCGGCATAGAGATCGTTCGGATGCCGGTTGGAGGTTGCCACCACGGTCACGCCGTCGTCGAACAGGGCTTCGAACAGGCGCGACAGGATCATCGCGTCGGCAATCTGGGTGACCTGGAATTCATCGAAGCAAAGCAGGCTCGCGCCAGAGGCAATCCGTTTCGCGGCTGGCGCGATCGGGTCGTCGCCGGCTCCCCTGACATACCAAGGCGACCGCTTGCGCGCGGACGCGTCCAGCTTGCGCCATTCGCCGAGCATGTCATGGACGCCGCCCATGAATTCGTGGAAATGCACCCGCCGTTTCGGTGTCACCGGCGCTGCGTCGAAGAACAGGTCCATCAGCATTGACTTGCCACGCCCGACCCCGCCCCACAGGTAAAGCCCGGTGACCGGTGCTGGCTTTGAGAACCAGCCGCTTTTGCCTTTGAGGGCGAGCGCCTTTGCCAGCGTGTCGAGCCGGGCAGCAGCTTCCGCCTGCGCGCTGTCTGCGTCGATCACGCCGTCGGCGATCCGGGCCTCGTAGCGCGCCAGCACGGATGTCATCGCGCTGTCAGCCAATCCGTGACGCCACTTGGTCGATCATCTGCCGCCAGGCTTCAGGCCGCAGCAGCATCGCAATCACCAGTCCTGTCAGGGCGCCGCCAAGGTGAGCGCCGTGGGCAACCATGGTCTGGTCGCGCTGCGACAGGATAAAACTCACAATGATGAACCCTGCGCCGAACACGATCGCCCAGATCGGGATCGCAAAGAACAGGTAAAGGGTCGCGAATGGGTAGAACAGGCAAAAGCCCGAAATGACGCCGGAGGTCGCGCCGGACGCGCCGACCGAGCGATAGCCCGGCTGGTTGCGCTTGTCGGCATATTCCCAGACGTTTCCGCCCAGCAGCGACGCTGCATACAGGATCAGGAATCCGCCGGAGCCGACATGGGCTTCCAGGATGTGGCCGAACATGTAGAGCACGTACATGTTGATGAACAGGTGCAGGCCGTTGACGTGCAGGAAGGCCGATGTGACGAAGCGGTGCCATTCTTCCCCCTGCCGGATCGGGTTGATCCAGAAGGAATACCGGTCGAAAAATTCGGGGTTGTTGAACGCCACGACGCTGACGATCACGTTCATCGCGATCAGCACCAGCGTGGCGGGATAGACTTGCACGGCGTCCATAGCGTTTCAGGTCCAGAATGGGGCTAAGCCGCCCGGTTATATTCACCGGGCGGCTTAGCAAGGTCATACAGGGGTCTGCAAGCACAAGCGCCTCATGGGCGAACGGCTCAGGCGGCGCGCGCCGGGGCGGCAGCGGCCGGCATCTGTTCCAGCAGGAAGTCCTCGAACGTGTCGGGCCGCTGGATGAAGCGGTTGAAGGGCAGGGTCGCCTTGAACACCGCTTTCGGCGCGATATTGGCGCCGCAACGCAAAGCGGCGGCCACGACCTGGTCACGCGTATCCATGGATGAGACGACCGCGATGCGATACTTGCCCATATTGGCGACGCGAGCGATCGTCATGTCAGGGTCGACGCTGTCCGGCAGGCCGAGGTCGAGTACGACAAGATCGAAGCGCTCCAGGCGCAGGCGTGCCTCGGCGGCCATCAGTGTCGGCGCCATCACGAGGTCGACCTGGATGCGCGAGCGGGCGGCCTTGTCGGCGGCAATCGCCAACATGTCTCGGACCGGCTCGTGATCTTCAACCCAAAGAACTTTCATATACTCTACCCCGATAAGTTTCCTGCTGCCTGGGCGTCAGTATCTGTCTGCGCCCGTCTGGAGAGGAACTTGCCACGCGGGCCTTACGGCTTGGTAAAGCAGAACTTTCCGAAGTGTTGAAATCTCTACAGATCGGCCTTTTCCGGAAAGCTTTTCAGGCGCGCTAATCCTGCCGCATCCGCTTTCCCGTAAGGGGACTTCATGTATGCTGCGCCTTCGGGACAGGTCCTGATGGAAAAAAACAAAAAAAAGCACAAAGGCCATGACAGACGAGATCGCCATGCCCCCGCGAGCGGGTTCCGCCGTCTCGGCCTTTCACGAGGCCGCCGCGGACACGGGTCAGCACATCGTCGATGTACTGATCGAGGAACGCTGCCCGAAGCTCCGGTCAAGCTGGTCCTGGCCGCTCATCCGGCCGGCGCTCTACCAGGTGCTCGGCTATGGCAAGGCGCGGCGCATGGCCGACGAGATCGTCCAACTCAATGGCCGCGAATCCTTCGACCTGCTGTCCGGCCAGCTGGCATTCGACCTCTCGGTTGATGCCGTTGAACGCATGCCCAGATCCGGTCGGCTCATCATTGCAGCCAACCACCCCACCGGCCTCGCCGATGGCGTTGCCGTCTGGGACCTGCTGAAACAGGTGCGCGACGATATCGTCTTCCTGGCCAATGCAGACGCCGTGCGCGTCAATCCGAGATTCGAGGATGTCATCATCCCGGTTGAGTGGGTCGCCGCCAAGCGCACGCCCGCCAAGACGCGCGAGACCCTCAAGCGCGCGGCAGAGGCCTTCGCCCAGGAAAAATGCATCGTCATCTTTCCGTCCGGGCGACTTGCCCGCCGCGTGGATGGTGCCCTGCAGGAGAAGGACTGGTTCTCCACCGTCATTGGTCTCGCCCGCAAGCAGAAGGCGCCGATCCTGCCGCTCAATGTCGATGCCCGCAATTCCGCGCTCTATTATCTTTTCTGCGACCTCAGTGACGAGCTGCGCGACATCACGCTCTTCCACGAATTGCTCAACAAGCGCGGCTCGAAATTCCGCATGACGTTCGGCAACCTGATCGCGCCTGAGATGCTGCAGGGCGATTCGACGGCACTGACAGAAAAGCTGAAACAGCACGTCGCCTATGAACTTCTCACCAACCGCGATGCGGTCTTCGAACCCGATCAGAATTAGGGCCGCCATCTGATGCCATCCGATACAGCGCGCCCGATGGATCGCACCGTAGGCTTGCGCGGGGCAGTGTTGCTCGGTCTTGGCTCCATCCTCGGCACGGGTGTCTTTGTCAGTCTCGGCCTCGCTGTTGGTGTCACCGGTACCTGGGCGGTGCCCGCCCTCTGCCTTGCCGCCGTGCTGGCTGCGTTCAATGCGCTGTCGAGCGCAGAACTGGCGGCGAGCCATTCCGTCAGCGGCGGCACCTATGCCTATGGCTATCGCTATCTCGGACCGGATTTCGGTTTCGGCGCCGGGCTCGCTTTCCTCCTGGCCAAGTCGGCCAGTGCCGCCGCCGCCGCCATCGGCCTGTCGGGCTATGTGCTGGCAGGCGTCGGCCTGGATACAGCGCTCACCAATCCCGTCGCCAGCGCCGTTGTCGTCGCCATGACCGGTCTTGTCGTACTGGGCCTGCGCCGGGCCAATCCGGTCAATGCCGCGCTCGTCACGATCACCCTGCTTGGCCTCATCATCCTTGGGGCCATGGCCTTGCTGTCACCCGCCGGGGAACAGGTCGCAAATCCGACGAGGCCCTTCGCGCCCGCCGGCTTCCTCGAAGCGACCGCGCTCCTCTTCGTGGCCTTCACCGGCTATGGCCGCATCGCAACGCTGGGCGAGGAGGTCCGGTCGCCGCGCCGCACCATTCCGCGCGCCATCATCCTTACACTGCTTGTTTCCGCATGCCTCTATCTCGCCATTCTCACCGGCGGGCTGCACGTGCTCGGCGCGGCGCAGTTCGCCGATGCGACGACCCGCACCGCCGCGCCACTGCAAGCGGTCGCCGCGCGGCTCGGTGCGCCCTGGCTCAGCCTGCTGGTGATCGTCGCCGCCGTTACCGCGATGGCAGGTGTCCTCTTGAACCTCATCCTCGGCCTGTCGCGAGTCGTACTCGCAATGGGCCGGGAAGGGGACCTGCCGCGTCGGCTGGGCCAACTCGACCGTAGCGGCCAACCCCTGGCGGCCAGCCTGTGCGTCGGCGCCGTCATCGCCGCGATGGCCGCGTTTGGCGGGCTGGCGCTGGTCTGGAGTTTCAGCGCCTTCTGCGTACTGATATATTATGCGATTACGAATCTCGCCGCCTTGCGGCTCAGCGCAGACGCGCGGCTCTACCACCCGATCATCCCCGCGCTCGGCCTCGTCGGCTGCCTCGGCCTCTCGGTCTGGCTGCAACCGCTCATCATCCTGTCGGCCACGGCCATTCTGGCGTCCGCACTTGTCCTGCGCCGACTGCTGAAAATCCGGCTCGGTTGACCGGACAACGTGCTTGCGCCCGGAGCGGATGCGCCTTAAGGGCGCTCGCCATGCTTGAGATCATTCCTGAAACCCCTGCCGTGCACGCCGCCGCGATCGAAACCCTGTTCGATGCCACGTTCGGTCCTGGCCACTTTGCCAAGACGGCTGAGCGCCTGCGCGAGTTTTCGCGGTCGCTGCCGGAGATCAGCCGCGTTGCCGTGCTGGATGGCGCGGTGATCGGTGTCTGCCGCGTCTGGCCTTTGACCGTGGGGGAGGGGCGCACCCGCGCCCTGTTCTACGGACCGGTCGCCGTCGCCCCGGCGCATCAGGGCAGCCGCCTCGGCCTTACCGTCACTGGCAAAGCGCTGGAAGCGGGCAAGGCCGCGGGCTGGCCGGCAGCCATCCTCATAGGCGCGCCCGCCTATTTTTCTGAGATCGGCTTTGCCGTCACGCCGAAGCACCAGCTCAGCTTCGCCGGCCCACAGGACCAGGCCCGGGTCATGGTCCGCAATCTGGCGGGCGACGCGAGCCAGCTCGCAGGCAGGGTCACGGCGCTTTAGAGCGCCAGCTGCGCCAAGGCTGCGCGCCCGCGCACGCACGAAGTGCCCGGTCCGAGCTCGCCCGTCAGGGGAACCGGCTTTGCCATGGCCCGGTGCTGCCCCTAAGCCTCGCGCCAGGACCGACCTGCGCCTGATCCAGTATTTCGAAGCCGTCTACCGCCTGCTCAGCTTCTCCAAGGCGGCCGAGGATCTGCACCTGACGCACTCGGCGGTAACGCGCAGCATCAAGACGCTCGAAGACGCCTGGGCCACCCAGCTCTTCTATCGCACCACCCGCTGGGTCACGCCGACCGAGGCTGGCAAGCGCCTCTACCCGATGGCGGTCGAACTGCTCGCCTTCTCGAAAACCGTCGAACGCGAAACCGTCTCCGGCGATCGCCACCTCAAGGTCATCGGCGGCCCGATTGCCTGTGACATCCTCTTGCCAACCGCGATTGTCGAGTTCCGCAAGACGTCGCCCGGCATCTGCATGCTGGCCGATGTCATGCCGCCGCATGCCGCGATCGAGGAACTGGTCCAGCGCCGCGCCAACATTGTCCTGTTCAACATGTCCACGCTCGAAGCCCTGCCACATGCGGGCCGGCTGCAATTCCAGGAAATCATGACTGATGATTTCATCATGCTCCACCGGCCGGGCCATCCGGTCGCCGCGCGCGACACGCGTTTCGAAACGCTGCTGGCCTATCCCGGGGCTTTTCCCGGCTATCTCGACTATCTCGACGGCCAGCTGCCGGCCGGCATGCGTGAGGCGCTCTCGCAGGCCGGCGCGCCGCACTACACGCTCTACAGCCCGACCTCCTGCATGAACCTGTCAATGGCGTCCGACACGCTCACCGTCATGCCGCTGCCGCTGGCGGTCGCCAACCTGGAATCCGGCCGCCTTGGCGGCAAGCGCATTCCCGGCCTGCCGAAATACCGAGTCGGCGCCGCCTACAAGAAGGATGCCGCGCTCGAGCCCGATATCAGCGCCTTCCTGGCCAGTCTCACCACGGCGGCGCGCAAGCTCCAGCGTGGCAGTGCCAGGCGGCTGAAGGCGCTCGGCTAAGCCGCGTCCGGGTCTTTCATTTGTGAGTCCCACGCGCAAAAAGGCGATTATTACTCAATTGTTCTCATCAGTTGCGTGGCGTAACTTTTGCACTGTCTTTACAATGTGGAGCGTCCCCACCTGGTCCTTCATTGCAATCGAAGGCAGCTGTTGCCAGGTAGTGTATCCCCGCTGCCTGGCGACTTCCCCCCCCATTTTTCGCGCTGGCCTTTCCCCCGTCCGGCAGGCAAGACAGGGAAAAAAGGGGAGGGCCCGCCGATGAGCCGCATATTCGGGAGTGTCTGCCAGAACGGCTATGTCGTGCGCGACATCGAGGCTGCGATGGACCACTGGATCAACGTCATGGGCGTCGGCCCCTGGTTCTATATCGAGGACGTCAAGACAGACTGGTTCCGCCATCGCGGGCAACCGTCCGACGTGAAAATGTCGATTGCCCTCGCCAATTCCGGCGACCTGCAGATCGAGCTGATCCAGCAGCGCAATGACGCCCCCTCGATGTATAAAGAGTTCCTCGACGCGGGCCATGAAGGCCTCCAGCACATGTCCTACTGGACCGAGGATTATCAGGGCCTCTACGACACCGTCCTCGGCCTCGGCTACAAAGTCGGCCACGAAGGCTGCATCGGCGGCGAGAAGGGCCGCTTCGCTTATTTCGATACTGAGGCCCATCCCGGCACCGTCGTCGAAATCTCCGACATCTCCGGCACCAAGGGCCGCACCTTCGCGCATATCAAAAAGGTCTCCCAGGGCTGGGACGGGACGGACGCGATCCGCGTGACCAAGTAAAAGCCCCCTTGCCCCTATGGGGAGAGGGGGTTGGGGGTGAGGGGCCACCCAACCTCCACCAACACACCGCTCCTCCCCAAGCCGCCCTCCCGGCGAAAGCCGGGACCTCAGGCCATCGGAGAAGGGACATGCCGTCCGAGACCCCGGCCTTCGCCGGGGATACGGACACGGGATGTCCGGGAGCGCCGTAGGGTGCATTAAGCGCAGCGCAATGCACCGTCCCGAGAGGGCCAATCCAGACGTGCATTGCAGCCTTCGGCCTGAATGCACCCTACGCTTGCTTAGTTGCATACCTAGATACAAGGTAAGTGGCCGGCGTTGACGCCCTTGACCTGATCAGGCTTTCCAGTTCCAGCGCAGCAGCTCATGGATTTGGGTGATCTTGTGGTCAGCGATCCGGGACAGAACATCGCAGAGCCGGGCTTGTGGATCCACGTCAGTGAGCTTGGCGGTCTCGATCAGGGTGTAGGCGATGGCGGCGGCGTCGCGGCTGAAGCTGCTGGAAGTGATTGTGCAGCGGCTGGTCCTGCTCCTCGCGCTCGGGCTTCGCCTCGCGCCCGTCCTGCCTGCCGGTCGGCGGGTCCTACCGCTTGCGCCCCGAACTTGGCATCGTCGCCACCGCCCTGCCGGGCCTGGTCAATGCTGGGCTGGAATCGTGGTCGGAAATGAGGATAGACACGTCGTAATCCACGCCTCTTTCCATGCTTTTTGCCGGACGGTCCTGCCGCTCCGGTCACAGGTGCAGCCTCTCTTCCGAAGATACCTGCGACGGCAGGTATCCATGGACTGGACGCGCCTCAGGGGCAGGGGGAACTGCAGTCCATGGAGACCCCTGCCTGCGCAGGGGTCTTCGGTGAAAACGATACAAGGAGGAAACCCTACCGCCCCTCGCGCCGCCAGGCTGCGAAGGGACCAGCAATCGCACCGCGATTGCCCCGGAGCAGGCCCAAGCGCAAGCGCAGGGCTATCTGCCTTCTCGCCGCCAGGCGAGAATTGAAAAGATCACCAGGAAGCCCGCGGCCAGAAGGCCCGGCAGCAGCGGCTGGCTCTTCGACGAGCGCACGGCATAGGCCCCGCGTTCGCGCAGGCCCAGCCAGTTGGCGCCCGCCGCATTGCCGCGCGCGCTGACGCGGCGGATGTCCGGCAGGTTGGTGCCGGCCGCGTTGAGGCGGATGACGCCGCCGCCGGTCGCCTTGGCGAACGGCTCCATGATCTGGGTACTGGATTGCAGGTCGGCATATTCCTTCGGGTTGGCCGGCCCGTTCAGGGCGACGGCTTCAAGGCCCCCGGCCTCGGCGCGGTAAAGGCCCAGCTGGTCGATCGGCGCTTCGGCGCTGAAAATACCCGGCGCCTTTTGCGTCCAGACCGGCTCGATGATCCGGCCTTCCGGCGTTTCCAGCTGCAGCGGCGGGGCCGTGTCGAGCAGGGTGCGCAGTTCCATTTTCGCCGTGTCGCCTTCGGCCACGAGGGTGAGGCGGCGCTCTTCCAGTTCCGGCTCCTTCATCATCCAGTGGACCACCCGTCGGATCAGTTCCGAAAACGGCCCGCCACCGTCATGGCCTCTGGCCCATAGCCAGATCTGGTCGGACATCAACATGCCCACGCGGCCCTTATCCACCCGGTCGACAATCAGGAGGGGCTTGTCGTCCGGCCCGCTCATCAGCACGTCCCCGGCCTGCGCGGTCGCCTCGATATAGCGCATCCAGCCGCCCCAGGTCTGGCCGTCCAGCGGCGCGGTCACGGCGTGGCGCTTGCCCGCTTCGGTCAGCTTGGGAACGAATTCCCCGGTCCGGATCGTGCCGGTCGGCGAGGCGGGCAGGACAGCGGCGAGGGGAGAGCGCGCGAGGCTGCCGGGCCCGGCAAACGGCTCGCCCGCCGCAATCAGCAGCGCGCCGCCATCGGTCACATAGCGCGCCATATTGGCAAGGTAGGACTGGGTAATCACGCCGCGCCGCTCATACTGGTCGAATATGATGAGATCGAAATTCTTCAGCTTGTCGACGAACAATTCCTCGGTCGGAAAGGCGATCAGCGCCAGTTCCTCGGGCGGCGTGTAATCGGTCTTGTAGGGCGGACGCAGGATGGTGAAGTGGACAAGGTCGACCGACGGGTCGGATTTCAGCAAGTCGCGCCACACCCGCCCGGCCTGGTTCGGTTTGCCGGTGACGAGCAGGACGCGCAAGCGGTCGCGAACCCCGGCCAGCGTCGCTGCCGTCCGGTTGTTGGCCAGCGTCAGTTCTTCCCGGCCCGGCGGAACTTCCACCACGATGACATTCTCGCCGCGCCGCTCGATCTCGATGGGCAGTTTCGTATTCTCGCCCGCATTGACTTTCACGCGCTCGACCGGCCCGCCATTAAGGGAAACGCCGACTTCAATCTCGCCGCCGTCAGGGTCATCGACGCGCACGACAAGGTTCGCGGTCTCGCCGACAATCCCGAAATTCGGCGCATCGACAATCTGCACGCGCCGGTCGCCCCGGTCCGGATCGCCGACCACGAGTCCGTGCACGGGTCCGATGGCGTTTTCCCGCGCCTCTCCTGCAGGAAAGTCATGCACCTGGCCGTCGGTCACGAGGATCGCCCCGGCGATTCTGTCGCGCGGAACATCCGCCATCAGGCCTTCCAGCGCGCCGTAAAGGTGCGTGCCGTCATCATGCGGATCGGATTCCAGCACACGCACTTCTAGCGACGTGTCGGCTTCCAGTTTTGTCCTCAGGTCATTGAAAGCTGTCTGGGCCGCGCTGGCGCGATCCCCGAACTGCATGCTTTCCGACCGGTCGAGCACAATCGCCGCCACCGAGGGCAGGGGCTCGCGTTCTTCTTCCACCAGCGACGGATTGGCAATCGCCGCCGCCAGAAGTGTCAGGCCCAGGCCGCGCGTCAGCGCAGCTTGCCCACGCAGGAAAACATAAGCGATCCAGGCCAGCGCTGCGACAGCGACGACCAGCCACAGCGCCGGCCAGCCAAGGAAGGGATCAAACGCAAGACGGGTGGCATCAATCATTGCGGCCCCCCTTCGGGCAGTCTCTCCGGCAGGCGCGGATCGGCCTCGTCTTCATCGCCGTTTCCCAGCCGTTCCAGCAGGGCCGGCAGGTGGACCTGATCGTCCTTGTAATTCCCTGTCAGCACATACATCACGAGATTGACGCCAAAGCGCCGCGCCATTTCGCGCTGCGTCGGCCCGCCATCGACGGAATAGAGATCGCGCCCGCGACTATCCACCGCCCAGGCAGACGCCCAGTCTGCATCGCCAATGAACAGGCGCGAAACGCCATCGCCGCGCGGGGCATTCGGTCCGCCGGTCTTCTCGATCCACAGGCGGCGATTGGCAAAGCGGCCGGGGAAATCGTCGAGCAGGTAGAAGCTGCGTGCCAGCACATGATTGGTCGGCACCGGCTGTAGCGGCGGCGCGTCGAGGCCTTCCAACAGTGTCTCCAGCGGCGCAACATCGGTATCGGTCCCAACCGTTCCGCCCGCCCGCGTGTCGATCACAAGCGCGCCACCAGACCGGAGATAGACGTTCAGCTTGGCAATCGCGGTCGCTGACAGTGGCGGCGCGCCTTCGGGTATGCTGAAATAGACCAGCGGGTAGAGTTCCAGCGCGTCGGTTTCGAGGTTCAGCGCGTCCGGTTCAGCCGGCTCAACTGAGGTGCGCAGGCTGAGCACGGAGGAGAGGCCCGACAGGCCCGCCCGGGTCCGCTCATTGAGGGCACCATTGTCTGTCTCGACATAGCCGAAACGCATGGTCAGCGCCGCATCGATTTCCTTCTGCGTCGCGCGGCCCGGCCCGGCAATCGGCACAACCTGCGGCGCGGTCGAGACGCGGCGATAAGAGCCATCCGGCATTTGCTGGTAGCGATAGGACTGCGCGTCAGCCTGCGGCGCCAAACTGAAACCGAGCGCGCAGACCAGCAGCAAGGCCGCAGCGCCTTTCGTCCGGCGGCCGAGACGCGGTAAATGCCCGGCCACGAGCAGCGCGATGAACAGGTCGAGCGTCAGCAGGATCACGGCCAGTGTCAGCAGCGGCCCGGCAAGGCGCAGCGACCGCGCTTCGGCGTCACCGAGCAGCCGCGCCGCCAGCGGCCAGGCTTCGATCAGCGACGGGCGGGCCCCGGCGCCAGCGTTCAGCGCGCGCGTGCCGGACGGACCCTGATAGAGGCCGGGCGGGTGGGCTTCGGACGGTTTGATCGTGCCGAAGTCGGCTGCCTTCAGCGGCGCAGCATTGGCACCGGCAGCGGCGAGGCGGCCATAGCCATCGAGCACCAGTTGCGGCGAATAGGCGCCTTCGGTGTCGCTGACAGATTCGCCGCGCCCGGCGGCGATGGAGCGGCGCAGCATCTGCTCGAACGTGCCGGAATAGGGCAGGTCCGACCAGTCTGGCCCGGCCGTGATGTGAAACAGGATCAGCGTGCCGCTGCCGCGGGAATCGGCGGTCACCAGCGGGCTGCCATCAGCGAGCCGCGCCCAGGTCTTGCGGGCAAGGTCCGGCGCAGGCTTGGCCAGCACCTGCTGCTTGATGCGGACATCGGGCGGAATGGCGAGGCCATCAAATGGCGAGTTCGACGGAAAGGGCGCCATGGCCTGCGGTTCGTCCCAGGCCAGCGCGCCGCCAAGGGCGCGGGACGAGCGGCGAAGCGCAACCGGCAGCAGGTCATCGCCCTGTGCGGCAAGGTGCGGCCCGGCAAAGCGGATCAGCGCGCCGCCTTCTTCGACCCATTCGGTCAGGCGCTTGGCATCTTCCGGCAGGATCTGGCCAATGTCCGTCAGGATGATCGCGTCCGGCGAGGTCGAGACCAACGCCTCGATATTGCCTTCGTTGATCGACGCGAAAGGCTCGAGCGCCTTGCGCACATAGTGCATGTCCGAAAGCAGCGGCTGGGCAACCGAGCCTGCATCGACGAGGCCGACACGTCGCGAACGGTTTGACGAATCCCAGAGCCAGACCGTTCCGGCGCCTTGGCGTCCTGTTGCCGTGAACCGCGCGATCCGCGAGAGCGCAGCGGCCGGAATGGCAAAGCTCGCCACGGCTTCGCGTTCGCCGTCATTGAATACGGCTTCGGCGGTGGCGAGCGCCGAGCCGTCGAGTGTGAGGGCAGAGACAAAACCGCGCTCCTCGCCGCGCGGCTGGGCACGGCGGAGCGTGACGGAGACGGAATCGGTTTGCGATGAAATACCGGTGATCGCCGCCGGTCCGGCAGGCGGAGCGGCATAGACCGAGAGCGGGGCGATGGCTGAGAGCGCGGCGGCAAAGGCGCGCCCGCCTTCACTCTCGATGCCGTCGCTGGCCCAGAAGATGCGCGCGGGTTTCAAGCCGGAGTCTTTCAGCCGCTCCAGCGCTTCGGTCCGGTCGGTGCTCCAGGATTGGGGGCGCAGCGAGGACAGGCGCTTGGCCATGTCAGCGCGCGAGAGGCGCATGGCCGGATTAGTGTTTAGCGTCTGCGGCGCGGTCAGTAACAGGTGCGTCGCCGCGTCCCGTCCGCCCGTGTCGAGCGTCGCGGTGGCCGCGTCGACCAGTTCGCTCCAGCGCGGCGCCGAGGGCCAGCCATTGTCGACCACCACCAGCAATGCGCCGCCGGCATCGGGGGCTTCGTTCCGCGCGCCCGGCGCATAGACAGGTTGCGACAGGCCGATGATCGCGGCGGCTGCCGCCAGTGTGCGGATCAACCAGACCCACCAGGGCGTCCGCGCCGGTGTTTCCTCTTTCGGTTCGACTCCCTCAAGCAGGCGAAGCGAGGGAAGCTCCACATCCTTTGGCGCAGGCGGCGTTGCGCGCAGCACCCACCAGATGACCGGCAGGGACAGCAGCGCAAACAGCGCCAGCGGCGCGCCGAACAGGAAGGGGCCGAGCACGGTCATCCGCGTGCCCCGAAACTCTCGACGGCCAGTTTCAGCCGGGCTGCGCCATGTAGGCTGGGCGTGCCGGTCGTGTGGGGAACGAAGCGCCAGCCGATCTGGGTGGCGAGGGCCAGAAGGGCTTCCCGCTGCTCAGCAAACTTGCGCTGGTAATCTTCGCGCAGGGTTTCAGCGCGCCCAAGAATGCGGTCGGTATCGGCGCCGGGACGATGGAGCTTCACGCGGCCGGAGAAAGGAAACGCCTCTTCGATCGGCGCAGCCACCGCCAGAAGCACACCTTCCGGACATTTTGCGGCGAGCGGCTTCAGGCGCGCCTGCCATTCCGGGATCGGATCATAGAAGTCGGACGCGATGACCAGCGTAGCGGACGTGCGCGGCGGCGGTGGGAAAGGACGGCCTGCGCCATTGGAAATGTCCTCGGCCAGCCGGTCGACGGCGCGCTTGCCGAAGCTCGGCGTGCGGCTTGCGCCGAGCGCACCGATACGTTCGCCATCCTTCGACATCATGATGCCGAGCGTCAGCATCAGCAGGCGCGCTTCGTCCGCCTTGGTGCGGATGTCGCCGTCGCCCTTCCAGTTGAAACCGGCGTGCGGGTCGCACCAGAATAGCACCGTGCGGGCGGTTTCGAGTTCCGTCTCGCGCACGAACAGCTCATGGCCCTTGGCCGAGCGGCGCCAGTCGACGCGGTCGGCGGCGTCTTCCTGCGCATAGCGGCGGTATTGCCAGAACTGCTCGCCGGTTCCCGCGCGGCGGCGTCCGGCGCTGCCGATATGCGCGGCTTCAGAGGCCTCGGCCTTGAAGTTCAGGTTCGGCAGCTGGCGGGCCAGCGCCTCGGCTTCAGCACGAAGATCGGAGAGGGGAGTCATTTGGTGTCTCTTTGGGGAGAATTGCTTATGCCCGCTTCCGATTCGAGAGACGCCAGGCAAATCAATGCGTCCTCCATTATTTCATTGCTCTTTTCGTCGCCCGCGCGGATCTGTTGCCTCAGTGATTCGAGGTAGTTTGGTTTTGCCTGTGTGAACGCTTCACTCAGGACGGATTTTTCATAAGGCATGGCGAGGGGGCATGGCTTTCCTGAAACGCGCAATGGTTGCTCTTCACACCTACGCGCCTTGTCGCGTCTGTATTCCCTAACGACTTGGTACCGGCACTGAAGATCGGTGGAACATGCCTGCATCGACTGAACAGGCATAAAACTGGATTCGGCGGAAAAATCGATGGCTTGCAGGTGAGGTTGGCCAGCTAAGTGCTCAACAATGAGCGCGTGATTGATAGTCGATGAACAGCGAATGATATCTAAAAAGCCCAAGCTTTCTGAGGTGGCATTCGGGTTGGCGTCGAGAATCCGCGCATGTGATTCATGTGCTGTGTCGAGTAGGCTCGGCCTATCCTCAACCACTTCGGGCGTGAGCCACCGATTTCCAATGATCAACCCACCGATCACAAACAGGGTAATCAGCGTGTTTCGAATATTGAAATAGGGATGTGGCTTTTTCACAAAAATCCCCTGCGTCTAAGCCACCTTCCGCGCGAGGTCGTTGATCAGGTCGGTGAGGCTCGGGGCTTCGCCGGTCGGATCGTAGCGCATGGCCATGCGGTGGCCGAGGGCGGGTTCGGCGAGAGCTTCGACGTCTTCGATGCTCGGCGCGAGGCGTCCACGCAGCAGGGCGCGGGAACGCGCGGCGAGCATCAGGGCCTGACCGGCGCGTGGGGACGGGCCCCAGTCGACAAGGCGCTGCACGCGCGCATCAGACGTTTGCTCAGGGCGGGCTTCGCGGATCAGGTTCAGGATCGCCGCGACGATTTTCTCGCCGACCGGCATGCGGCGGACCAGCGCCTGGATCGACATCAGCTGCTCGGCGTCGAGCGCCGGGCGGACGGTCTGGTCGGCGCCGCTGGTTGTCTCGATCAGGATGCGGCGTTCGGTGTCGAGGTCCGGATAGGCGACATCGATCTTCAAGAGGAAACGGTCGAGCTGGGCTTCGGGCAGGGGATAGGTGCCTTCCTGCTCGATCGGGTTCTGCGTGGCCAGCACGTGGAAAGGCGCCGGCAGGTCGTGGCGCACGCCCGCGACGGTCACATGACGCTCCTGCATGGCCTGCAGGAGGGCAGACTGGGTGCGCGGGCTGGCGCGGTTGATCTCGTCGGCCATCAGCAGCTGGGTGAAGATCGGCCCCTTGAGGAAGCGGAAGCTGCGCTGGCCGCCCGCGCTTTCGTCCAGCACTTCGGAACCGATAATATCCGACGGCATCAGGTCGGGCGTGAACTGGATACGCTGGTTGGCGAGGCCGAGCGCCCTGCCCATCGCTTCGACGAGGCGCGTCTTGGCAAGGCCCGGCGCGCCGATCAGCAGCGCATGACCGCCTGCGAGGACAGCCGCCAGTGCCAGTTCGACAACCCGTTCCTGACCGAAGACGGCCTTGCCGATTTCCGCCTTGACCTGGTGCAGGGTTTCAGTGGCTGCCTCGGCCTCGGCGACGATGTCATTCGTATCTACTGCAGTATCGGCCATATAAAAGGCGCCTCCGGCTTCACGTGTCTGGCAAACAAACCTATGTCTAAGGCCTCATCATGGCGGAGTAAGACGTGAAATCCAGTCCCGGTAACACATTGAGCCTCGAGGAGACGCTTAAGGCTATCCTGCCGGATGGCAAGCTGTCGGGTAAGCTGCCGCCTGTGGAATCGTGGAATCCAGAACATTGCGGCGATATCGACATGGCGATCCGCGCCGATGGCAGCTGGTGGCATGAAGGCGGCCGCATGGGCCGCGAGCGCATGGTGAAGATGTTCTCGCGCATCCTGCGCAAGGATGAAGATGGCGAAACCTATCTTGTCACGCCGTATGAAAAAGTCGTGGTCCGTGTCGAGGATGCGCCCTTCATAGCCGTGCGTGTCGACCGGGCGGGCGCGCCGGGGCCGGATCAGGCGCTGGCCTTCCTCACCAATGTCGGCGACGTGGCGGTGGCAGGGCCAGAACTGCCGATCCGCGTCGAGACCGATGCGCAAACCGGTGAGCCGTCACCTTATGTCCTGGTCCGGGGCCGGCTTGAGGCCAAGCTGGCGCGGCCCGTCTTCTATGACCTCGCCAACATGGCCGTGCCCAATCCGGATGGGTCGCCGACGCTCGGTGTGTGGAGCCAGGGCCAATTCTTTACCATTGGCCCGGCAGCCTGATCCAGATGGGCTACACAAATCTCGACGATTTCCTGACAAGAGCGGCTGCGCGGCTGGATCCGCCGGTCGGTGCGATGAGCCTGCAGGAAGGCGGCGACATGGATTTCCTGACGCCGGAAGAAGTGGCCATCATCCGGCCCGCTGCCGTGCTCATCGGGATCATTCCGCGCAAGACCGGTGCGACGACCCTGCTGACCGTCCGCCCCACCACAATGTCCACCCATGCTGGTCAGGTCGCATTCCCGGGCGGCAAGGTTGATCCGATCGATGTCGATGAAGTGGCCGCCGCCCTGCGCGAAGCCGAGGAAGAAGTCGGCGTGGTTCCGGGCGATGTCGATGTCATCGGCAAGGGCTCGCCCTATGTCACGGGCACGCGCTTTCGCATCACGCCTGTCCTGGGCGTACTGCCAGCCGACTTTGTCGCCGTGCCGGACCCTACGGAAGTCGCCGATGTGTTCGAGACGCCGCTCGATTTCCTGATGAAGAGCGCCAATCATCAGACGGGACACGCCGTCTACAAGGGCAAGGAACGTCAGTATTACGAGATGCCCCACAATGGCTATCGTATATGGGGCGTGACAGCGGGCATTATACGGCGTCTGTACCAGACACTATATGAGGGTTGAATCCCCAACGCGCGATTAGGGGTTTGGTTTGGGCTCGGTGCGACTTATCTAGGACGTAACCTGAATTGGAGGGAAATTTTGGCAGGCAGGCTGGTCTTTGAGGCCTTTATCTTCTCGATCCCGTTCATCCTGTTCGGACTCTACTTGCTGGCGACCGCCAGCGTGGAACAGGAAGGCAAGCGCAAATGGCCGGTCCAGATGCTGTTCCTGGCCGGACTCGCGCTCGCCACGATTGCCTGGTTCGTCCTGATTGTGCTGGAAAAGAAGGAACGCGATATCTGCCATGAACCGGCCCGGTTCGAGAATGGCGTGATCATTCCGGCGCGCGACTATCCGTGCGAGCAGAATGTGCGGGATGTCGGTGTGCCCCTGAAAAAATCCCCCGGCATCGTGCCGCAAGGTGCTGTCGGCCCGGCTGACGCACGTGATGCGTCCGAAATCCAGGCCCGCTTCCCGGAAACCGAGGCGTCGGATAGTCCCGATGACCCCGATTGAGCAGATTGCGCCGGCCTGGCTGACGCAGCGCGGGACGCAGGCTGTCATAGCGGCGCTGGAGGCTGCTCGTCCAAACGGATCGCGATTCGTCGGCGGCTGTGTGCGCAATGTCTTCCGGGGCACTACGCACGCCGATGATGATATCGATATTGCCAGCCAGTTGGAGCCGCCAGCGATCATCGCGGCGCTCGAGGCCGCTGGTATTCGCGCCCAGCCAACCGGTATCGAGCACGGTACGATCACCGCGATCTTCGACGGTCGGCCCTTCGAGATCACCACGCTTCGCCGCGACGTCGAGACCGACGGGCGCCGGGCCGTCGTGGCCTTTACCGAGGACTGGGCCGAGGACGCCGCGCGCCGCGATTTCCGCCTCAACGCCCTCTATGCTGATCGCGAGGGCCATGTGTTCGAGCCGATCCCTCAGAGCCTGTCCGATGCCAAATCGGGCCGTGTCGTCTTCATCGGTGATGGTGATGAACGCTTGCGCGAGGATTATTTGCGCATCCTGCGCTTCTTCCGTTTCAATGCCTGGTATGGCGAGGCGATTGACGGGGCCGGGTTCGACGCTTGTGCCCGCCAGAGACAAGGCCTCCAGAAAATCGCCGCCGAGCGGATCTGGAAGGAACTGAAAAAGCTGCTCGGTGCGCGCGACCCGTCAATTGCCATGCTGGCGATGGAAGAGAGCGGCGTTCTGGAAGAAATCCTGACCGGCGCGCACGCCGACGGCGTGGTTGCGCTGTGCGAAGCCGAGAAGCAGGCAGGCCTGCGCCCCGATCCGATGCAGCGCGTCATGGCGATGCTGCCGCGCCGCGGTCGCGAACTGGATGCGGTGGCCGGTCGCCTCAAGATGTCGAATGAGGAACACCGCCGCCTGCTGGCCTGGGCGAGCGCCGGGATGGACCATGTCCAGGGCCTCGCGCCGCGCGATCTGCATGCGGCGATTTATGCCTACGGGCCCGAAGCGGTTGAGGATCGGGCCGTGCTGGAGGCGGCCCAGTCGGAACGAATCGCCGGTCTCGGGGCGCGCCTGTCAGAGATCGCGACCTGGCCGCGGCCCGCTCTGCCGGTCGGCGGCGAGGATGCGCTCGCGCTTGGCCTGTCCGGCCCACAGGTTGGCGAGACCTTGCGCGCCGCCGAATCAGCCTGGATCGACAGCGATTTCAAGCTGGACCGCGCGGCGCTTCTGGCGCGGCTCAAATCGCCCGATTGAGGCCCCAGAGGGTCGCGGTCAGGTAAGTGGCAAACAGCAGCCAGCCGAGATAAGGCAGCTGGATCAGCGCGGCGATGCGTGAATGGCGGTCGAATTCGCGCAGTAAGGCGAAATCGAGAATCAGCAGGATGGTCATTACGCCGAAGGCGAGGCCTGCGTCTCCGAGTCCGAAAAAGGCGAGGTTCCAGACCATGCCGCCGGCCAGCAACAGGAAATAGAGGCCGAGGGCGCTGCTGGCTTCACGGAAGCTGCCTGCCGCCTTCACGACCAGAAGCGCGCCGGCCACAATCGCAATCATCACAACAGGCCAGGCCAGAACGATGGCGATGCCCGACGGCGCCAGGGGTGGCTTGGCCAGTCCGGCATACCAAGTCGGCGACGCGCCATTCGCGACGAGATATCCCAGAATGCTGACGATTGCCGCGCTGGCCACAACCAGGACCGCGCTCATCCAGGGTATGGGGTATTGGCGCACCAGCATGAAGGCAGTGTACCCTCATACGGACGCATCGTCATCGCAGAACATTGAAATCAGGGATTTTTCTTTCGGATCGTCCGGGGTCTACGCTGGACGGCCGTCATGGCCATTTCACCACGGGGGGCATGCTGGACAGGATGCTCGTCACATTGCCTCCGGTTTTCAGGCCGAACGTCGTGCCGCGATCATAGAGCAGGTTGAATTCGACATAGCGTCCGCGCTGGACCAGCTGCTCCTCGCGCTCGGCCTCGCTCCATGCCCGTTGCATGCGGCGCGCAACGAGGTTGGGGTAGATTTCCGCGAACTGCCGGCCAACTTCCTGCGTGAACGCGAAATCGCCCTCCCAGTCGCCGGTATTGAACCGGTCATAGAAGATGCCGCCCGTTCCGCGCGGCTCGTTGCGGTGCGGTAGATGGAAATACGTGTCGCAATGATCGCGCATCTCCGCGAAGTCCGCGCCGGAATAGGAATCGCACGCCGCTTTCATCGCCGCATGGAAATCCACAGAATCTTCAAACGCTCGGTCACGCTGGTAGGCGAGCAGGGGATTGAGGTCGCCGCCGCCGCCAAACCAGCTGTCGCTGGTCACCAGCATGCGCGTGTTCATGTGGGCAGACGGCACGTGCGGGTTGCGTGGGTGGGCGATCAGGCTGACTCCGCTGGCCCAGAAGTGTCCATCGGACTTGTCAGTGCCGGGGATCTGCGCCGCGAAGGCCTCGGAAAATGTACCGTTCACAAGGGAAAAATGGACGCCGACCTTCTCGAACACCTTGCCGCGCATGAGGCCCATCCGGCCGCCGCCAAGGTCTTCGGATCCGTCTCCTCGTGCCCATTCGGTCATCTCAAACCGCCCGGCAGAGCCAGTGTAGAGCGGCGGCCCGGCGGCATCCTCGAGCGCCTCGAACCGTGCGCAGATATCGTCTTGCAGTGATTTGAACCAGGCGCTGGCGTGCGCCTTGCGGGCATTAAGATCAGGATTGGTCATGGCGCTTTTGATGCGCTGTCTGGCCTCCTGCGACAAGCGCGCTGTTGTCACAGGCCACAAGTCAGGATAACGCGCGTCGACAAGTGTTTTATCGGGGCCTCCCGTGTCGCCTTGCCGCAATGGGCAAGAAAAGGGGCCGTGTGTATTACGGGGCTAAGAATCTGCCTTGAAGGACGGGTACAGCGTGACTGATCAAACTGCACATTCCCATGACGATGCCGTCGATGAAGATCGCCGCAATTTCGTTCATATCGCGACGGGTGCCGTGGCTTTCGGCGGACTGGCCGCTTTTGCCATCGCCGCTGTCGACCAGTGGAACCCGGCGGCCGATACGCGCGCCGCGTCGTCGCTAGACGTTGATATCTCGAAAGTGCCGCTCGGCGGTGAGATTCGCGTCCTGATTGGCGGCAAGCCATTCTTTATCCGTCACCGCACTATAGCGGAAATCGCTTCGGCGGATGCGGTGAATGTCGCGACCCTGCGCGACCCGGAGACCGATGACGAGCGCCTGCGCCCGATGGTGGACGGCAAGCTCAATCCGGCCATCTTGATCACGTCCGGTACCTGTACCCACCTCGGCTGCGTGCCGGTTGGCCCGACACAGGGCAATGTCGGCGCCTTTGGCGGTTGGTACTGTCCGTGCCACGGCTCACAATATGATACGTCCGGCCGGATTCGCAGCGGCCCGGCACCTAGCAATCTCCCGATTCCGAATTACAAATATGTATCGGATACCGTGGTCAACATTTCCCTCTAAGGAAGGATATCTCTGATGAGCGGACATGAATCATCCTACACGCCCAATTCCGGCTTCGAGAAATGGCTCGACAAGCGCCTGCCGCTGATTCGCTTTGCGAATGATACGGCCATCACGTTCCCGACGCCGAAGAACCTGAACTACTGGTACACGTTCGGCGCGATCCTCGCGATCTGCCTCGTAGTCCAGATACTGACTGGCATAATCCTTTCCATGCATTATGAAGCCAGCGTCGATGGCGCCTTCGCTTCGGTCGAGCGCATCATGCGCGACGTGCCGTATGGCTGGCTCCTGCGATACATTCACTCCAATGGCGCTTCGATGTTCTTCTTCGCGGTGTACATCCATATGTTCCGCGGCCTCTATTACGGGTCGTACAAGGCGCCACGCGAAGTGCTGTGGATTCTCGGCTGCGTGATCTTCCTCCTGATGATCGCAACGGCCTTCCTCGGTTACATGCTGCCATGGGGCCAGATGTCCTATCACGGCGCCAACGTGATCACCTCGCTGTTCGGCGCCATCCCGCTTGTCGGTGAAAGCCTGCAGACCTGGATCCTCGGCGGACCGTCGATCGGTAACCAGACGCTGCAGCGCTTCTTCTCGCTGCACTACCTGTTGCCATTCATGATCGCCGCCGTCGTGATCCTGCACATCTGGGCCCTGCACGTGCCGGGCAACAACAACCCGACTGGCGTTGACGTTCAGGACGTGGAAAAGGATACGGTTCCGTTCCACCCCTATTACACAATCAAGGACGGCTTCGCGATCGTGCTGTTCCTGATCATGTTCGCAGCCTTCGTTTTCTACGCACCGAATGCGCTGGGCCATGCTGACCAGGCTATCGAAGCCAATCCGCTCGTGACGCCGGCCCATATCGTGCCCGAATGGTACATGCTGCCATTCTACGCGATCCTGCGCGCCATCACGTTCGATCTCGGCCCGATCCCGGCCAAACTGCTCGGCGTGATCTTCATGTTTGCCGCCATTGCCATACTGTTCGTCCTGCCATGGCTCGACACGTCTAAGGTCAGATCGATGCGCTACCGCCCGGTGGCACGTCAATTCTTCTTCGGATTTGTCGTTGTTTGCGTTTTGCTGGGCTGGTGCGGTGCAAAGGCGCCGGACGCTGCCGTCATACCGGCGCTGCAAGGCGAAAAGATTCTCGTCGTGAGTTACAGCGAGAACGGTCAGGAAGCGACTAGCGAGTACAAGGGCGAAGAAGCCTATGTCGATGCGAAACGTTTCATGGGCAATCTTCCGGAAGGTGCCAGCCCGTCGCTGGCGGCCGTTTCGCCGGCGACATTCCAGTTCAGCCAACTTTCGCTGATCCTGACGATCTGTTATTTTGGGTACTTCTTCATGTTGTTCTTCATCGGGCTGACCGAGAAGCCGAAGGAACTGCCGGAATCCATCCATAAATCTGTACTCAAGCGCCACAAGGCGTCTTCAGCAACCGCCGTTCCGGCCGAATAGGGAGCCTCGAGGTAAATCCATGAAAGCGTTCCGCATTCTCGCCGCCGGTCTTGCCGGCCTCAGCCTGGCAGCCATGGCGCATGCCGAAGGTGGCGCCGCCGCCCATCCGCATGAACCAGACGGCGGATGGGAATTCGACGGCCTGCTCGGTCAGTTCGACATGCCATCTGTACAGCGCGGTTACCAAGTGTACCGTGAGGTTTGCTCGTCCTGTCATTCGATGAAACTGATGAGCTATCGCAATCTTGGCGAGCCGGGTGGCCCGTTCTTCGATCCGGAGTACCCGAACGCAAACGAGAATCCGTTCTTGAAGGCTCTGGCCGCCGATGTTGAAATTCAGAGCCCGACTCCGAATGATATCGGCGACTATGATTTCCGTCCAGCCACGCCCGCTGACCAGTTTCGTTCGCCTTATGCGAACGAAAATGCTGGGCGCGCCGCCAATAATGGTGCTGCGCCGCCAGACCTGTCGGTCATCGTGAAAGCCCGCCATGGCGGTGCCAGCTATATCTACAGCCTCCTGTCGGGCTATCCGTCGGAAGACGCGATCAGTACGCGCGAAGTCTCCCCGGCAGTCGTGACGGCATCGGCTTCCGATAACGGTACGCCGGACGATCCGAGCGACGACATGGCTGAAGTCGCCACGTCTGCCGTCATGCAGACGGTCATCGACATGTCGAAAGTCCATATTCCAGGACACGAAGCCGCTGAAGGCGAGCATGGCGACGCCGGCGTTCTGATACAGCCTGCTGGCCAATTCTACAACCCCTTCATGGCTGGCGACACGACGCCGCAATTTGAAGGTGACCCGCGTAAATCGCCCGCTGGCGGTTTCCTCGCCATGGGCCCGCAACTGGCACCGGGCCGCGTGACCTACACGGATCCAGAAGCGCCTGAAGCGACCGCCGAGCAAATGGCGCATGATGTGGCCCAGTTCCTGGCCTGGGCCAGCGAGCCGAAACAGACCAATCGCAAGTCGCTTGGCCTGCCGGTGATGATCTATCTCGTCATCCTGGCGATCCTGCTCTGGTTCTCGTACAAGCGCATCTGGCGAAAGGTCGATCACTAGGCCGATCTGACATTCTGTTGAATTGACGAACCCCGCCCGGACTGGTGTCCAGAGGCGGGGTTTTCATTTAAGGGACTGAAACATGACGAAATGGACGCTCGGCATTATCGGCGGCTCCGGCCTTTACGAGATTGATGGCCTGGAGGACCGCCGCGAGGAACACGTGCAAACGGTATGGGGCGCCCCGTCCGATACGCTGGTGCGCGGGCATATCGGCCCGGTTGACCTTGTGTTCCTGCCCCGCCATGGCAAGGGCCACCGCCTGACACCGTCGAGCGTGCCCTACCGCGCCAATATCGCCGCGCTGAAGGCGGCCGGTGTCACCGACATATTGTCGATATCCGCCTGCGGCAGCCTGAAGGAACAATATGTGCCGGGCCAGTTCGTGGCGGTGGACCAGTTCATCGACCGGACCGTGGCGCGCGAGTCTACTTTCTTCGGCCCCGGCATGGTCGCGCATGTCTCCATGGCCCGGCCCGTCTGTTCGCGCCTGTCTTCGCTGGCGGCAGATGCCGCCGAAGGCGTCGGCGCCCTGACGCACCGGGGCGGCACCTATCTCGCGATGGAGGGCCCGCAATTCTCGTCGCTGGCAGAATCGCGGCTGTATCGCCAATGGGGCTGCGATGTCATCGGCATGACCGCGATGCCCGAAGCCAAGCTCGTCCGCGAAGCGGAGCTGCCCTACGCCACCCTCGCCATGGTCACGGACTATGATTGCTGGCGCGAGGATGAAGAGGCCGTCAACGTCACGAATGTGCTCGAAATCATGGGCCAGAACAGCGCGCTGGCCCGTCAGGCCGTGGTGCGACTGGCTGAAATGCTGGCAGACAGACCTCGCACGCCCTCACCGGACGGCATCGATACCTGTCTCGACCATGCCTTGATCACGGCCCGGGCGGCGCGGGACCCGGCCATGCTGGCAAAGCTTCAGGTGATTGCAGGCCGGGCACTTGGCGGCTAAGCTTTGCCTTCAATTAGTTGGGGGCGTGGCTGGTCAGGCCATGCAGGACGATTGAAGGGGACCTCAGAATGAGCGAGTCGGATTTCTACACATTTTTCACAGGCGGCCTCGGCCTCCTGATCGCGGCGGCGCTCCTGATCGCTTGGCAATTCTGGCGTCTGCGCGAGGATGAACGCGAAGGGGCCCTATCCGCCCTCCAGGGCGTCAGCCACGAGTTGCGCATCAACCTGCAGCGCATGGTCAATGAAATTGCCCAGATTGCCGCCAATCACGAAGCGGGGCCGGACGCCCTGCTGCCGATCCGTCATCCCCAGCTCGACGGCGTCAATTCGACGTTGATCCGCGCCAACCGGAATGCAATCGCCGTCCTTGGCGCCACGTATCAGGAACTTGAAGCCCGCAAGATGAGCCTCCGGGCGACCCTTGCCCAAGGCCGTGATCCGTCAACATCGCTCGATGATGCCATGGATGCTGTAATCAACGGCATTGCGACGCTCTACATGTGGGAAGTGCATGACGGAGCCCGTCCGTCTGACGCCGGCGTCGTGCGCAGCTGGCATGTGCGCAGCTGGATGAAAGGTCATGGTTTCAGCCAGGGCGCTTTGCCCGGCATGTATCTGCGTGACGAAGTCGTCGAACGCCTCCGCACCTATGGGCTGAACCTGACACCGCAGCCGCTGACCCATACCGCTCATGAATACTACAACATGCAGTATGATCGGCATGCTGACACGCGCGGACCGCTCGGCAAGCGCAAGCCGTCCAAGGATGAACCGGACGCGGATATCGAGGAAGAAGACGATGAGGAACTGGCTGCGGCGAATGGTGATGCAGCAACCTCGGAAGCGGAATTGCACTAGGCGCTGATTGGCCCAATCGAAAACCCTCGACATGAAACACCTCATCGCCGCCCTCGTCCTGTCACTGCCCCTGGCCGCCTGCACCACTTCAGGCGCAGTCCAGACTCCACCTGCGGCTGCGGTTTCGTCGGCCGCTGAAGTCGGTGCGATCACCGCCCTCCTTGAACAGCAGGATGAAGCCTGGAACCGCGGCGACATCGATGCCTTCATGGACGGCTATTGGCGTTCTCCCGAGTTGCGTTTCGCGTCGGGTGGTAATGTCACGCGCGGGTGGGACGAAACCAATGCGCGCTACCGCCGGGTCTATGCAACGTCAGACCTGATGGGGCGGCTTGTCACGTCCGATTATGAGATCGTGATTCTGTCGCCAGACGCGGCCATTGCGCATGGTGCCTGGTTGCTCGAACGCGCCGGCGACCGGCCCTCCGGCCTCTACACGCTGGTCCTGCGCAAGATCGATGGCGAATGGCTGATCGTGTCGGACACGACCACGTCGGCGGACTGATACCCATTCCGCAATTGGCAGTTTACGCCATAACGGGCAGAACCCGTGTCGGGAGACCCGGACCCGAAACGGAGATTCAGGCATGCAATGCGCGACACGCGACTATGACACCAGCAATTCCGTACTCGAACGCGAAATCGAACGCCCCTGGTTCCGCCATTTCATCATCATCCTGATCGTCATCAACGCCGTCGTGCTGGGCGTGTTGACCTATCACGAGTCCTTGCCGAACAGTCTTGTCGTGGTGCTGGAGGTCTTTGACCGTGCCGTGACCTGGGTGTTTGCGGTCGAAATCCTGCTGAAACTTTTCGTGTACCGGGTTGAGTTCTTCCGCGCCGGCTGGAACTGGTTCGACTTCGTGGTCATCGGCGTCTCGATGCTTCCCGGTGGCGCCGGCTTCAGCGTCCTGCGCGCCATGCGTGTGCTCCGCGTCCTGCGTCTCCTGCACATTATCCCGATGATGAAGCGCATAACGGAAGCCTTGATGAAGGCGCTGCCCGGCATGGGGGCAATCTTTGCCGTCCTGGCGCTCGTCACCTATGTCGCTGCGGTCATGGCCACCAACACGTTTGGCGACACGACCGATCCGGACGTCGCGCTCCTGTTCGGCGACCTGCCGAAATCCGCCTATTCGCTGTTCCAGGTGATGACGATGGACGGCTGGCGCTTCGAGGTCGTTCAGAAGGTGATCGATGACGGCAATCCCTATGCCTGGATATTCTTCATCATCTTCATCTTCATCGCGAGCTTCGCCATCCTCAACCTGTTCATTGCCCTCGTGGTCGAAGCGCTGGCCTCGGAACAAAAGGCATTGATCGAAGAGGGCCTTGTGGAAATTGAAGGCGACATTGAGGGCGAGTTGGACCAGGCCGAGTACCAGCGCAGCGAGATGGTGCGGCTGATGACGTCAATGCGCGCAGAGATTGCGGAATTGAAACAGATGGTTGCCGCCCGCAACGCCTGACCCGATACGCCCATGTGTCCATTTGCTTCACGCATATGTCAGCGGGACTCACTCACATCAGCCGGATAATCTGCTATAAGTCGCGCAAATGAGCCTGTGGACACGACTGCTGGAAGGCGAAAAACGCCTGTTTGAACCCGATTCCTTACCCGAACCGGCTGCCGACGGCATCGAATGTGCGCCCGATCCCAATGATGTCGGTTTTACCGCAGCGGTTGTCGGACTCGGCGCGAAGCTCGCGATGGCCGACGGCGCGGTGACCGACCAGGAAATCATGGTCTTCTCGCGCGTTTTCCGCGCGGCGCCCGAAGATGCCGACAATGTCCGCCGCGTCTTCAACATCGCCCGCCAGACCGTGCGCGGCTATGAAAGCTATGCGAGGCGTATCGGCCGCAAATACCGCAATCGACCTTGCCTGCTGGAAGGCGTGCTGGACGGCCTCTTCGAGATCGCCGGCGCCGACGGCGTCATCACCGACGCCGAGATGCAGTTCCTGAAAAATGTCAGCCTGGCCTTCGGATTCAGCGAGGGCACGTTCCGGCGTATCCGTGCCAGCCATCTCGGGCCGGAGCGTGACGACCCCTATCTGGTTCTCGGCGTGGCACACGATGCTGAATTCAAGTCGATCCGCGCCGCCTATCGCCAGCTCATGGCCGACAACCATCCAGACCGCGTCGTCCAGATGGGGGCGCCACGCGAATTCGAGAACGCCGCCCACGCCAAAGCGGCGTCGATCACGTCAGCCTACGCCCAGATCCGCACCGAGCGGGGCCTGCTGGTTCGCCCGGACTAGGCCGCTCACGCGATTGGCATGCCGCTCGCATCAACCGTGATTGACGCGCCGCCATGATGCCGCCATGTTGGTAAGCGATACAAGGAACTGACATGACCCAGAACGCTTCAGGACTCTTCCATTTCAATCTCGCCGGCGCTGCGCGCGGCGGTATCGCCCTGTTCATCCAGGTGTTGATTGGAATGCTCCTTGTCGCAGCCGCAGGCATTTTCGCGGTGATGACGGCGATTGCCGGACTGATACTGGCCGGCGCAGCCCTTGTCATGCGTTTCTCCGGTGGCCGACGTGCCCCCGCCAAGCAACCACATTCCGACGACGAGCCGATGACACTCAACGCCCGGCGCACCCCCCGCGGCTGGACCGTGGAATAGACCCCGTTCTTTAACTAGCATGCGAAGTTTGAAGTCGTGGCCGCGAACAGGCGCCCAACGGCTTTCTGACGTGAACTGGATTGCTGAGTGCGAACCCGACGCGATGCGTCCTTAGCGATCGAACAGTTTCGAGACGCTCTCTTCATTCGCGATGCGGCGGATGGCTTCGCCGAGCAGAGGAGCGATGGGCAGGATCCGAATGGATTTGGATTTGCGCGCCGACTCAGAGGGCTGGATCGTGTCGGTCATCACCAGTTCGTCGAGGACTGATGTTTCAATCCGCTTGACCGCTTCACCCGACAATACGCCATGCGTGACATAGGCTGAAACCGACGTGGCGCCGTGTTCCTTCAGCGCCGCAGCGGCATTGGCGAGCGTTCCGCCGCTGTCGCACATGTCGTCCAGCATGATGCAGCGGGCGCCTTTGACGTCGCCGATAATGTTCATGACTTCCGACTTGCCTGCTTCCGGGCGACGCTTGTCGACGATGGCAAGGTCGGCATCGATCCGCTTGGCGAGCGCGCGAGCACGCACTACGCCGCCGACATCCGGCGAGACGACGATGATCTTGTCTCCGTTGAAGCGCTCCTTGATGTCATCGACCATAACCGGGCCGCCAAACAGGTTGTCGGTCGGAATATCGAAAAAGCCCTGGATCTGGCCGGCGTGGAGATCAACGGTCAGTACGCGATCCGCACCGGCGGAGCAGATCAGGTTGGCCACGAGCTTGGCGGAGATAGGTGTGCGGCCATCGGTTTTGCGGTCCTGTCGGGCGTAACCAAAATAGGGGATCACAGCCGTGATGCGCTTGGCCGAGGCGCGCTTCAGAGCGTCCATGCAGATCAGCAGCTGCATCAAATTGTCATTGGCCGGGTAGGAGGTCGACTGGATCACGAAGACGTCTTCGCCCCGGACATTTTCGTCGATGCGGACGAAGATTTCCTGGTCAGCGAAAGATTTGACTTCAGATCGTGTGAGGCGTGTGTCGAGATAGTCCGCAATGGCTTCGGCCAATGGCCGGTTCGCGTTGCACGATAGAAGTTTCATGGACTCATTACCCCTGACTGCCCGGCACCTTGTCGCTTTTGTAACAAAGCCCCGCGAGTCGCAACCGCCAAACACCGAGTTCCCTCAGTGCGGATCGGATGAGGTGGCATGCGCGTCGAATCGGCAACACTTGGCCGCGCGTTTCAAGCTTTGAGCAGGATCACTGATCCGTTGCGCCCATAGTCGGCTTCGCCGCGATGATTGCGGCGGCGATTGGAAAAATAGTCGTCTTCCATCGCGCACGTGTCATGGCCCACATCGGTCACCGCGCCGATGCCCACCGCGTCCAGTCGCTGGCGGACAAAGCCCGGCAGGTCGAACTGGAACCGGTCGCCCTTGCCGGGCTGGAACAGCACCTCGCTTCCGGGCGAGCCTGACATGAAGGCGTCGCGGAATTCCGGACCGACCTCATAGCTCGCCTGTCCGATTGTCGGGCCGATCGCAGCGTGGACGCGCGAGCGTTCGGCGCCAAGATTCGTCATGGCTGTCACGGTTGCCTCCAGTACGCCCCCAAGCGCTCCCTTCCAGCCAGCATGTGCTGCGCCGATCACGCCTGCCTCTGCGTCGGCGAACAGGACGGGCGTGCAATCGGCTGTCAGGATGCAGAGGCCCATTCCGGGCCGGTCGGTGACCATCGCATCGGCCTGGGGCCGTTCGCTCCAAGGTGCCTCGACCGGAACGACGCTGGCCGAATGAACCTGGTAGCAAGACAATAAGTGCTCTGCGCCCAGCGTTGCCGCGACAAGCGCCCGGTTGCGGGCGATCGCATTCGGCTTGTCGCCGGATCCGACACCAACATTGAGACTGTCATAGAGCCCCGTCGACACGCCGCCCTGACGACCAAAAAAGCCGTGGGTGATGCCCTGCAATCCCGCAAGGCCGGGACAGGAACTGAACGGTATTGCCATGCCCCTATCGGTGAAATGGGCAGCGCCTTCTGTCAAGGGCAGGCGTCGCGCCGCGTGTCAGTGGTGGTATGCGCTTTCGCCATGGCTCGACTCATCGAGACCGATTTCCTCTTCGTCGGCACTTACCCTAAGCGGGATAAAAATCCTGATCGCCAGTAACAGGCCGAGAGTAACGATAACCGAGTAGGCACCCACTGCGACGACGCCGAGAAGCTGTACGCCGAACTGGCTGGCAATGGTTGTTCCACCAAGGCCCGGGGCCATGGGACCAAGCGCCGCGAGGAACGGAATGGCCAGCGTGCCGAGGATACCGCCGACGCCATGAACGGCAAACACGTCCAGGCTGTCGTCAATGTGCATCCGGTTGCGGATCAGCACGACCGCACCATAACACACGACAGCCGCCAGGATGCCGATCACGATGGCGCCAACCGGTCCGACAGAGCCGGCAGCGGGCGTGATCGTCGCAAGCCCGGCCACCATGCCGGTGGCAATGCCGACAAGGGTGGGGCGCTTGAAACTGATCCATTCGATGCACATCCAGACCAGCGACGCGGTCGCCGCTGACATATGGGTCACGAGCATGGCGCGCGCCGCGTCGCCGTTGGCACCAAGCGCCGAACCGGCATTGAAGCCGAACCAGCCGACCCAGAGCATCGAGGCGCCCAGCATCACGAAGGCTGGATTGTGCGGCGGGTGCATGTCTTTCGGAAAATGCTGGCGCTTGCCGAGGATCAGCACAAAAGCGAGCGCTGAGACGCCAGCGGTCGTGTGCACAACGACACCACCCGCAAAGTCGATCAGGCCGCGTGCCGCGAGCCAGCCGCCGCCCCAGACCCAGTGGGCCACCGGTGCGTAGCATACGAGCATCCAGAGCGCCGAGAAGACCAGCACGGCAGCGAAGTTCACGCGTTCGGCAAAGGCGCCGAGGATCAGGGCAGGGGTGATGATGGCGAACGTCATCTGGAACATCAGGAACAGGGCTTCAGGGATCGTCTGTCCGTCGAGCGGGGCGCTGGTAACGCCGGCTGCAAACATCTTGCTGAATCCGCCGAAAAAGCCGCCCGTGCCCGGCCCGAAGGCGAACGAATAGCCGACGGCCAGCCACAGGATGCTCATCAGGCAGGCAATGGCGAAGCACTGCATCAGGATAGACAAGAGGTTCTTTGTCTGCACGAGGCCGCCGTAGAACAGCGCCAGTCCGGGCAAGGTCATGAACAGGACGAGCGCGGTCGATGTCAGGATCCAGGCCGTGTCGCCCGTGTCGGCGAAGGCGGGAACTGCGACCAGTCCGGCAAGTATTGTGAGCACGCTGATGCGCCTCATGGAAATCATGACCCCGGTCAATGCAGCCTCCCTTGGCATTTTTTGGCGCGTCGTTGCGCTCTACTGCACTTCATTCGACAGAATGGCGGCGGGAACAACCGCAAATCCAAACGGCCTGCCGATTTTTCTGATCGGTCAGTCGCCGGTTTGCGGCGTCACGCGGCGAGCCGGTACGGGCAGGCTGCACATGTCCAGGACCATGGGCGGTGTGTGCACAAAGGCGTCAATTTCGGAATAGTCGCGCTTGGAGGTTTTCAGTGTTTCCCATTCGGCGCTGGGCGTTGCCATGACTTCATAATCAGGCCGGGTCGCGACTGGCAGGTCGATCGCAAGCGAGACGGACAGGATCTCGTTGCCTGCTAGTCGTGCCGCACGGGCTGCGAACGCCGCATTTGACGCGGCTTCATCCTTTTCGAACAGGTCCGGGTAGTTTTCTGCGGCCTCCGGATCGACCCGTTTCAGCCGGTTCACATTGTCCATGCCGTCGATCACACGACCGAAGATGGTATAGTTGCGATCGAGATAGCGGCGCGGACCCAGCGGGATGAAGAATTCGATCGATCCCGTGTCTGGCGCGGCGCTGCGCGCCAGGCCCAGGGCGCCAGGACAATTCAGCAACCATTCCTGCTCGCCGTCCCGTCCTGCTGCAAACCCGTCGCGATGGCCGGCCGTCGCAGCGAACAGGTCGGCATTCCCGAGCGGCACGAAGCCGTCCGCTGCGACGGTGCGCTCGGCTTCGAGCGGCAGGTCGGGCCAGCCTGCCAGGCGCTGTTCGAACTCAAGCCCTGCCTGCGCGACATGGCCTTCGATGACGCGATAGAAAAATTCGCCTTCAAATACGCCCGAGCGAACAGCCTTGCGGAACTGGGCAACATGTTGCGGCGCGGCGTCCAGAGCGAGTTCGATGGCGACGGTGCCGGTTGTGGTTTCGAGCAGGACGAGATTGTCCGGATGGACGCGACGCCAGACACCCTCAGCGCCCGCCTGCTGCCCCATTACCCCCACCATTGCAGCAACTAGCGCGCACCTCCACCACATACCTGACACTCCCTTGCGTATGACGCCTCTGGCGCGCCTGCGGCTTGCCTGCTAAGCGCCTGCGCCATGTACCAGATAACCGCCAAGGGCGCACGGGCGCCAATCGAATCCGCGTGGGACGCCCTCGCCTGGGCCGATCCGTCTCCTGCCGGGGCTGTCGATGCCAAGGAAGATGGGCGCCTCGCATGGCGCCTCGACGCGTTCACCGAGACGCTCGAAGAGGCCGAGGCGTGCGTTGATATTATTCATGAAACCTCCCCGGAACTGACCGCGCGGATCGACGCGCTCGAGGATCGCGACTGGGTCACCCTGTCGCTCGAAGGCCTGCCGCCTGTTAAGGCGGGGCCGTTCTTCGTGGCCGGCAGCCACGCCCTTGCCAAGATGGCTCCGGGCAAGATCGCCGTCCTGATAGAGGCGGGCCCAGCCTTCGGCACGGGCCATCACGGTACGACGCTCGGTTGCCTTCTGGCACTGGATGAAGTGCGGCGGCGGAAAGCCATCGGAAAAGTGCTTGATCTCGGAACGGGGTCTGGCGTGTTGGCGATCGCCGCGATGAAGGCGGGTGCACACAGTGCTATCGGCACCGATATCGATTTCGACAGCGTCCGCGTCGCCAATGAGAATGCGGCGAAGAACCATGTGACGGGTTTTACAGCCCTGCATGTAACCGGGGCCAACACGCCGCGCATCCGTCAGGGCGGCCCCTATGATACCGTGTTCGCGAACATCCTGATGAAGCCGCTCATTGGCCTCGCCCCCACCATAGCGCCGCTGACGGCGCCGGGCGGGACGATTATCCTCTCAGGCCTGCTGCACCATCAGGCCGGGCCCGTTCGCAATGCGTTTGCCTCGCGCGGGCTCGATTTCCAGCGCCGGATCAAGAAGGACGGCTGGTCGACCTTGGTCTTCCGGAAGCCGGAGACGGCTCAGGTATAGGCGAAACGGCGGGCCCAGCGGGCCGACCGGCGAGCCAGAATATACGGGCGTTGGCTGCATTCGGCCTGGAATTTTGCGGGCAGTTGATGGGCCTGTGTGGCAGGCATCACATTGCTGATGGTCATTTCAGCAAGCGGGGCGGTTTCGATAAGCGTCTTCATGTCTCAGTTCCATATTTATGGTGCAGTGCACAATTTCGAGTGTGCCGTGCATATGGTCTTCAAAGGTAAACATTTTAGTATAGATGTGCGGTCATATGCATGCCTAAATGCATAGCACTGATGCGCCTTTCAATGACCCCAAAGCGGCGGTATGACTACGCCCATGAGACAGACATTTGATATCAAGGGTGGGCCGCAAGACGGTCGGGCCCATTTGCCGCTCCTTCGCAAAGAGCTTTCCGCCATGAATCTCGACGGCCTCTACGTGCCGCACGATGATGAATACCAGAATGAATACCTGCCGGATGCCAATGAGCGCCTGGCCTGGGTCAGCGGGTTTACCGGCTCGTTCGGCAACGCATTCGTGTTCACCGACCGCGCCGTCCTGTTCGCCGATGGCCGCTATACAATACAAGCGGCTGACCAGACCGACCCGGACCTGTTCGAAATTCAGGGCACGCCAGAGCCCGGTGCCTTCGGATGGCTGCGCGCGCAGGACATGTCGGGCAAGACAATCGGATATGACCCGAGACTGGTCAGCCCGAACGAGGTCGAGCTTCTGAAACAGGCTGCCGCCGCCGCCGGCGCCAATCTCATCGCTGTGGCTGAGAACCCGATTGATCGCGCCTGGACAGACCGTCCGGACCAGCCGTCCGCCCCTGTCGTGGCGCACGCGGTTGAGTATGCCGGCATGGATCATGCCGAGAAACGCGCCCGTATCGGCGTCGCCCTTAAGGGCGACAAGGCCGATGCGGCTGTGGTCACCTCACCGGCTTCGATCGCCTGGGCGTTCAACATCCGAGGCGGCGATGTCAGCTGCACGCCGCTGCCGCTCGGCCGCGCAATCCTGCGCGCTGACGGGTCCGCTGACCTGTTCATTGATGAAGCCAAGGTCAGCGATGACCTGCGCACCCACCTTGGTAATGGCGTGACCGTGCGCCCGTTGTCGCAGCTTGAAAGCGCGCTCGGCGACATGAAGGGCAAGACGGTCAGTGTTGATCCCGATATTGCATCGGCCTGGTTCTTCGACACGCTGGAAGCGGCGGGCGCGAAGGTTCAGCGCCAGCGCGATCCGGTTGCGCTGCCAAAAGCGTGCAAGAATGCAGCGGAGATTGCCGGCACCACCGCCGCACATGCCCGCGATGGTTTGGCGCTCACCCGATTCCTGCACTGGCTGGATACCGAAGGGCAGAGCGGCAAGGTCACCGAGATTGATGCCGTGATGAAGCTCGAAGCCTTCCGCGAAGAGCTGAACGGCCTCCATGACCTCTCTTTCCCGACGATTTCCGGTGCTGGCCCGCACGGCGCGATGCCGCACTATCGGGTCTCGACCGCGTCGAACCGCGTGCTCGAGCGCGGCTCGCTCTTCCTCGTGGATTCCGGTGGCCAGTATCTCGACGGCACGACCGATGTGACCCGAACCGTCCCGATCGGTGAGGCCAATGATGACATGCGGCGCCACTACACGCTGGTCCTCAAGGGCCATATTGCGTTGGCCGCTGTGCGCTTCCCGCATGGGACGACCGGCACACACCTTGATGTACTGGCCCGCCATGCACTCTGGCAGGCGGGGCTCGACTACCAGCATGGCACCGGACATGGCGTTGGCGCTTATCTCGGCGTCCATGAGGGCCCTCAGCGGATCGCCAAGGCGTGGAATGCGGTGCCGCTGGAGCCGGGCATGATCATGTCGAACGAGCCGGGCTTTTACCGCGAGGGCCAATACGGGATCCGCATCGAGAACCTGCAATACGTCACGCCGCCCGCTCCGATTCCGGGCGGCGAAATCGATATGCTGGGCTTCGAATGCCTCACCTTCGCGCCGCTCTCGCGCGACCTGATCGTGACGGACATGCTATCCGGGGACGAGCGCGCATGGGTCGAAGACTATCATGCGCGTGTCTGGGCCCTGTTGTCCGGCCAGCTCGAAGGCGACGTGAAGTCCTGGTTGAAGGCTGCTTGCGCAGAGCTCTGATCCCGGACTGAATAATTTAGTTGTTCGTGTTTTGTTCCAATGCTATTGGAGCAGTCATGATCCTGTCCATTTCGATCCGCGATTTCGTATTGATTGACCGCCTGGACATTGAGCCGGGGGCTGGCTTCACCGCACTCACGGGTGAGACGGGTGCTGGAAAGTCGATCATTCTTGATGCGCTGTCGCTTGCCATGGGCGCGGCTGCGGACCGTGCCTTCATCCGGTCTGGCGCTGATCAGACAAGCGTTGCTGTCGAGTTCGGGCCCCCGGCGCGTCACCCGGTTTGGGCGGCGTTGCGGGAGCAAGGAATCGAAGCCTCAGTTGATGAAGCGTTGACGTTGAAGCGTGTGGTTCGCGCCTGTGGCCCGGCACGGGCCTTCGTGAATGATCAGGCTGTCAGTGCGGCCTTCCTCGCGGAGATAGGCGAGCTGCTCGTTGAAATCCACGGCCAGCACGCTGCGTCTGCCTTGATGCGGCCCTCCATGCACAGGCGCCTGCTCGACCAGTTTGCGGGCAATGAAAAACTGTTGTCCGCCTGCGCTGAAGCGTTTGACGTCTTGCAGGTTTCACGCGATGCGCGCGACTGTCTGGAATTGGAACAAGCCGACGCTGTTGCGACCCGCGAATGGCTTGGGCAGGCGGTGGAAGAGCTTGAACGGCTAGCGCCTGTGGCCGGTGAAGCTGCGGAACTCGCATCGCAGCGCATGCGGTTGATGCAGTCCGAACGGGTGACTGAATCCGTGGGTGAAGCAGAAGCCGCGCTGGAAGGCGCCGATATCGATACTGCCCTGTCCAAAGCCTCGCGCGCGCTGGAGCGGATTTGCCGTCTTCCGGGCTTTGACGGATCGTCAGAAGCCCTGCCCGAAGCGGCGAGAGTTGCAGCTGAGGCGGTTGAACGCGCGCTGATTGAGACGCGGGAAGCCGCGTCTGCAGTATTCGGTCTGGAACGATTGATCCATTACGACACGGAGGCGCTCGAATCGGCTGAGGCTCGCCTGTTTGCTTTGAGAGCGCTGGCGCGCAAACACACGACCGATCCCGAGACCCTGGCGGACCTGTTGCTGCGCTTGCGCGGACGGCTTGATCTTGCCGAAGCGGGTGAAGATGCGCTGATCGCCGCTCGAAAGGCCGAAACGGCAGCCCAGGCGCGCTGGCACCAGGCTGCAGAGATCCTGACATCAGCCCGAAAGGCCGCGGCGGGCCGGCTTGAAGAGGCCATCGCCAAGGAGCTTGCTCCGCTGAAACTGGGCCGGGCGACGATCTCGATCTGCGTAGATGCCTTGCCGGACGGTGAGGGCGGCCCCCAAGGGGCTGATCGCGTCGAGTTCGAGGCCGAGACCAATCCGGGAGCAGGGTTCGGCCCCCTGCGTAAGATCGCGTCAGGCGGCGAACTCGCGCGCTTCTCGCTCGCGCTGAAATGCGCGCTGGCCGAAGCGGGTTCGGCGCAAACCTTGATCTTCGATGAGGTCGACCAGGGGGTCGGTGGTTCAGTTGCGGCAGCTGTCGGCGAGCGGCTCGTGCTGCTCGCGGGTGCCAAGCAGGTCTTTGCGATCACGCACAGTCCCCAGGTTGCAGCCTCGGCGGCGACGCAGTGGCTTGTTGAAAAAGACCATGACCAAAAGTCTGGCGGGACGCGCATTCGCGGGTTAGATGACAGCGCACGGCAGGAAGAAATTGCCCGAATGCTGTCTGGCGCCGAGGTCACCGAAGAGGCTCGTGCTGCCGCAGGGAGATTGCTGGAGGATGCATGAACAAGCCTGTGCCCGTCGAGACGCTGACGCCCGTCGAGGCCGAGGCCGAACTTGCCCGGCTGGCAGAGGCTATCCGTGAAGCGGATGAAGCCTATTATCGCAACGACGCGCCTGAAATAGCAGATGCAGAATATGACGCGCTTCGCCAGCGCAACCTCGCCATCGAGGCGCAGTTCCCTGAGCTGAAGCGGGAAGACAGCCCGACAGAACGTGTCGGCGCGGGCCCGAGCGATGGCTTTACGAAGGCAGCGCATGCAGCGCCCATGCTGTCGCTCGATAACGCCTTCACGCTCGAGGACGTCGACGACTTTGTTGGACGTATTCGCCGTTTCCTGGGCCTCGCTGAAACGGAAGAGGTCCCGATCACGGCAGAGCCTAAGATTGACGGGCTGTCCCTCAGCCTGACTTACGAAAAAGGAAAGCTGATCCGAGCCGCGACACGGGGCGACGGCCAGATTGGTGAGGATGTCACAGCGAATGCCCGCACTCTTGATGACATTCCTCAGCGCCTCAAGGACGCGGGCTGGCCCGATAGTCTTGAGATACGTGGTGAGGTTTTCATGAGCCACGCCGATTTTGCCGCGCTCAATGTGCGCGAGACGGCAGCCGGCCGGAAAGTGTTCGCCAATCCTCGCAATGCTGCGGCTGGCAGCCTGCGCCAGCTCGACGTTGAGATTACGAAATCCCGCCCCCTGAAATTCTTTGCCTATGCCTGGGCCGCTGCCAGTGCGCCGTTTGCCGAGACGCAGACCGGCGCGATTGCGCAGTTCGCGGATTGGGGCTTTGAGGTGAACCCGCTGATGACGCGGTCGGAGACGGTTGACGGACTGATCGGCGCCTATCGGGATCTGGAGTCGCGCCGGGCGAGCCTTGGCTATGATATTGACGGGGTGGTCTACAAGGTCGACCGGCTCGATTGGCAGCAGCGCCTCGGCTTTGTCAGCCGCGCGCCGCGTTGGGCGATTGCGCACAAGTTTCCAGCCGCGAAGGCCACGACCGTTCTGGAGGGCATCGATATCCAGGTCGGGCGTACAGGGTCGCTGACGCCCGTGGCGCGGCTGGCGCCGGTGACCGTGGGCGGCGTGGTCGTGTCGAATGCCACGCTGCACAATGAGGACGAAATAGCCCGGCTCGGCGTCAAGATCGGCGATACGGTGGAAATCCAGCGGGCGGGCGATGTCATTCCGCAGGTTCTGCGTGTGGTCACGGACGGCGGCGGCGCGCCGTTCCACATGCCCGACCATTGCCCGATTTGCGGGTCGGCAGCGCTGCGGGACGTGGATGAGAATGGGGTGGCAGATGTGCGGCGGCGGTGCACCGGGGGATTGGTCTGTCCGGCCCAGGCGGTAGAGCGGCTGAAGCATTTCGTTTCGCGCAAGGGGGTGGACATTGACGGCCTTGGGGCCAGGCAGGTTCAGCTTTTCTATGAGAAGGGCGTCGTGCACGCGCCGCAGGACATTTTTCGCCTGGAGCAACGGATTGCCGACGCTGGCCTGCCGCCGCTCACAGAGTGGGACGGGTTTGGGCCCGCCTCGGCGGCGAAGCTGATTGCAGCGATTGATGCGCGGCGGAGCGTGCCGTTCGCGCGGTTTCTCAATGGCCTCGCCATCCGCCATGTCGGGCAGACGACGTCGCAGCAATTTGCCCGGAATTTTCTGTCCTGGGACCGGTTCTGGCCGACGGTTATGAAAGCCGCCGCTGAAGGGCCCGAGAGCGATGCCTATGCGCAACTCATCGGCATTGACGGGATTGGCGGTGCTTCGGTCGGGTCCTTGTGCAATTTCGTGGCAGAGCCGCACAATGACGAGATGATGTCGGCGCTTTTGTCGGAAATTGCCATCATTGATGAGGTGGCCGCGACAAGCGACAGCCCGGTGGTGGGCAAGACCGTCGTTTTCACCGGCACGCTGGAAAAGATGACCCGTGATGAGGCCAAGGCGCGTGCGAACGCGCTGGGGGCGAAAGTCTCCGGCGCGATCTCGGCCAGAACGGACATTCTCGTCGCCGGGCCGGGGGCCGGGTCAAAACTGGCCAAGGCCGAGGCGTTGGGTGTCAGAACGCTGACCGAGGAGGAATGGCTAACCCTTATCGGGGACGCCTAAGGCCTATTTGCCGCCCGGGATGATTTTTTGCAGCATAGTCCGGCGGACTTGCGGCGCTTCGGGATCGAGTCCCTGTTTGGTCAAAAGGCGGTAGCTCATCTTGTACCAAGTGCTGTTCGGGTAATTGTATCCGAGCGTCGCACCAGCCGCGAGCGCCTGGTCGCGCAGGCCGAGGGTAAGATAGGATTCGACCAGCCTGTGCAGCGCCTCGGCCGTGTGTGACGTCGTGTCATAGGTTGTCACGACCGTCCTGAAGCGATTGACGGCAGCGAGTGTCTGGTTGGAGCGCAGGTACCAGCGCCCGATTTCCATTTCCTTGCCGGCCAGCTGGTCATTGACCATATCGATTTTCAGCCCGGCATCACGCGCATAAGCGCTGTCGGGAAAACGGCGAGTTACATCCTGCAGGGCCGACAGGGCCAATTCGGTCGTGCGCTGGTCGCGGCCGATATCGACGATCTGGTCGAAATGGCTCACCGCGATGAGATAATAGGCATAATCGGCTTCAGAACCGCCAGGGTGAAGGCTTAGATAGGCTTGGGCACCGGATATGGCGACGTCATACTCGTGCGCCTGATATGAAGCGTACGCCGTCATGACCATGGATTTGCGCGCCCACTCGGAATAGGGATGCTGGCGCTCGACTTCATTGAACAGGAGGATTGCGCGGGGATAGTTGCGCTTGTCCAGTTGCTCGGCTGCAGCATTGTACAATTGTTCGACCGGACGCTCGACATAGGCGAGCTCCTGTTTGCGTTTGCTGGCGGACTGGCATCCCGAAACGGCGAGAATACAGGCCAGGATCAAGAGGCTCGGGCGGAGTTTCAGAAGGGACATGCCGGTCGGGAACTTTCAGCTGTGAATGTCTTCAGCTTGATTAGCCTGAACCGGACAGGTTTTCCAAGGATCATTGTCAGGCCGCACATTTAACAAAGGCAATGTGCAGGCCAGATTCAGACGGCGGCGCGTGCAGGTTCAGGGCGTCGGGCCATTGCGTCCACATCGGTTTCCCAGCACCAGGCTGAGGGTGTGGCCAAGAGTTTGCGCACCAGAGCGTTGTTGAGCGCGTGACCCGGTTGGACGGCATCATAGCTGCCTGCGATCGGTGCACCTGTCAGCATGAGGTCGCCGACAGCATCAAGCATCTTGTGGCGGACGAACTCGTCTTCGGCCCGCAGGCCTTCGGGGTTCATCACGGCGCCATCCTCAAGAACGATGGCATTGTCGAGCGAGCCGCCCCGGGCAAGGCCAATCGCGCGCAGCATGTCCACGTCGCGGGCGAAGCCATAGGTGCGGGCGAAAGCAAGGTCCCGGGCGAACATGCCGGGCGCCATGCGCAGGGCCATTTGCTGAATGCCGATGACGGAATCCTCATACTCGATACGGGCCCGCAGGCTGAGAACGGTATCGTCGGATGGCGATAGCGTGGCGCGTTTCGGGCCATCGATGATTTCGACGCGCTCGAGAATCCGGATGCGGCGACGCGGTGCCGTCTGGGTTTTTAGGCCGGCCTGCAACAGCAGTTCACAATAAACCGCCGATGAGCCGTCCATGATCGGGACTTCCGGTCCGTCGATCTCGATGATCAGATTGTCCACGCCCAAGCCGGCCAGTGCCGCCATCAGGTGTTCCACCACGGCGACTGAAACCCCCGCTTCGTTCGTCAATGTGGTGCCAAGACGGGTGTCAGACACCGAATCGGCATGTGCCCTTATTTCGATATCCGTCGCATCAAGGTCTGTCCGGCGGAAAACGACGCCGCTGCCGACGGGTGCAGGCTTCAGAACAAGTCGGGCTTTTTCGCCGCTATGAACACCAATGCCGGCACAAACTGCTGGACGTTCAATTGTCTGCTGCATCTGCACGCCACTCAACACCGCATCGACCCTCCGCTAAAGCCTGCTATCTGGATGTGGTTAAGCGCGAGTACAAAACACGGCTTGTTTCGACGTGTTACAAAAAGGGCCGTAACCTACGTTACGGCCCTGTTATATATGAAATGAATTTGTAGCGAACCCGTGCCTTCGAGCTGTGCTTTCTGCCGAAAGATCAGTGGTTGGCAGACCGGCGAAGGAATGCCGGGATTTCGAGGTCGGCATCGTCAAACGGCGCTGCCTCCGGATGGTCGTCCGGTGATGAGATGATTTGTGCCGGAATGGCCGCTTCCGGCGCGTCATCATTTTCGCCCTGCTGGCTGCGGCGCCAGCCGAACAGATGGGAAAAGCCCGAAGCGCCTTGATCGGGGCGCGCCTTGTCCGGGGCAGGGGTCTCTTTGCGCGACCCGAACACCGCGTCTGCTGATACTTCGTCGCTGCCTTCAGCGCCTTCATAATGGTCAGCTGGCAGTGGCTGGCCCGAGAAGTCGGACCGGGGATCGCTCTCTTCGGACCGCAGCGATGGCACATGACCCGTGATCACAAGAGGACGGTCTTCATCGGTGGGGGCCTCGGGCTGTATAACTTCTTCGGCAATCGGTTCGGCGATGGGTTGGCGCACAGTCTGTTGGACAGGCTGGGGCGCAGCCTCGACAGTCAGGCCGGATTCAATGCCTGCGGCAATGACCGACACGCGAATCTTGCCCTCAAGTTCGCTGTCGAAGGCCGAACCGAGGATGATGTTGGCGTTCGGGTCGATTTCCCGGCGGATCTCGTTGGCCGCCTCGTCAAGTTCGAAGAGCGTCATGTCATAGCCGCCGGTGATGTTGATCAGCACGCCCCGGGCGCCCTTCAGGCTCACGTCGTCGAGCAGGGGATTGTCGATAGCGGCGCGGGCCGCTTCAAGTGCGCGGTTCTCGCCTTCGGCTTCGCCCATGCCCATCATGGCCGTGCCCATGCCCCGCATGATCGAGCCGACATCGGCAAAGTCGAGATTGATAAGGCCAGGCATGACCATCAGGTCGGTAATGCCACGCACGCCGGAATAAAGCACGTCATCAGCCATGCGGAAGGCTTCGGCGAAGGTTGTCCGGTCGTTTGCGATCCGGAAGAGGTTCTGGTTCGGCACGACGATCATCGTGTCGACATGTTCGCGGATTTCGAGCAGGCCCTGATCGGCCAGCGACATGCGGCGGGCGCCTTCGAAACCGAACGGCTTGGTCACGACAGCGACGGTGAGGATTCCCATTTCCTGTGCGGTGCGAGCAATGACCGGTGCTGCGCCGGTTCCCGTGCCGCCACCCATGCCGGCGGCGATGAAGACCATGTGAGCGCCTTCGAGATACATCTTGATCTCGTCGATCGATTCTTCGGCTGCTTTCGCGCCAACATCCGGGCGGGCACCAGCGCCAAGGCCTGACGTGGTTTCCGGGCCGAGCTGGATGCGTTGTTCTGTCTTGGAGCGAAACAGCGCCTGCGCGTCCGTATTAGCGACGATGAACTCGACACCCTGCAGGTTTGCCTCGATCATGTTGTCGACGGCGTTGCCGCCTGCGCCGCCAACACCGAAGACGAGGATCCTGGGCTTGAGTTCATGTGTCATTCGCGTACCTCAATATACATTCTGGACCGGTTTGAGACGCACCTTCACACCTCACGGCTAAAAGACAGTTAAGTCAGTGCAAAAGGCGTCAAAAATTTTCTTTCAGCCAATCGAGCGCCTTGTTCACCGCGCCGCTTCCGGTTTCGGTCCCATATTCTTTCAACGCAACGCCAGCCCGCGCGGCGTCCACAAACCCCAGTTCAGAGTACAGTAGCAGACCCGAAGCCGTCGAAAAAGCAGGCGTTCCCAGTGTTTCGCCGAGAAATTCAGCAATCGTTGGCCGCCCGAGACGGACGGGTGAGTTGAAAATCCGTGAGGCAACGTCGCGTACCCCTGCAAGCTGGCTGGCGCCGCCTGTGAGGACGATGCGGCGCGGCAGTACGGAGCGTACACCACTGCCATTAAGGCACTTCTGGACGAGTTCGAATGTTTCCTCGATTCGCGGCGCAATAATGTCCGCGATCGCGCCCTTTTCCATCCGCATGCCGTGCAAGCGGCCATCATCACCAAGGCGCGGGGCCTCGATGCGTTCGGCAAGGCCCGGGCCTTCAAGATTTGCGGTGCCATACACGGACTTAAGGCGCTCTGCCGCGGCGAAAGTCGTGCCGATACCTTGTGCGATGTCGCTGGTGACGTGCGTTCCGCCTGTTGGAACGAGACCGAGCCAGGCAGGCGAACCGTTGAGGTAGACTGACACGGCAGTGACGCCAGCCCCCATGTCGATACAGATGGCACCATTCTCGATCTCGTCGTCGATCAGGGTGCCGGCACCGCTGGCGATTGAGGAAGGGACGAGGGCGGAGACACCGAGGTGAGCCCGGCCAACGCATTCTACGAGATTCTTGATGATCGGACGCGGTGCCGTGACGACAGAAAGGAGGATACCGAGTTGCTCGGCATACATGCCAACGGGTTGGCGAACGCCTTCCTGCTGGTCGACGCGGTACGCGACGGGCCAGGCAGCAAGAATGTCGACACCCTTTGTCGGGATCTTGGTAAGCGCGAGGGCCTGAAGCCGTTTGACCTCTTTGTGGGTAATCGCGTGCCCGCCTATGTCGATGGCGGCTGTGACCAATGTGCAGGCGAGTTTCGGGCCGGTGATGCCGAGAATGACTTCACTGATCTGTTCGCCCGCTTCGCGTTCAGCGTCTTCCACGGCAAGTCGGATAGACCGTTCGAGGCCTTCCATGTCGGTAATGGCGCCACCATTGAAACCACGCGACTGCTGGCGGCCGCCGCCCAATATCTTGAAGCGCCGCGGGCCAGACCCGTCATTGCGACCGATCAGGCAAGTGATCTTGGAGCAGCCGATGTCCAGTGCTGCGACCGTGCCGGTGCTGCGAGACCCGCTGAGGGCGATACGTCTGGACTGGACATTTGCCATCAGGAACGGGCCGCCTCTGCTGTCTTGCGCGCGGTGCCGCCCTGAGCCGGGGAGAGGTAGATGCGACCCTTGTTGCGAAGGTCGATCATCGTGACGGGTCGCTGCATCAGGGCCGTGCGGGTCTGGAGCGTCGACAGTCGGGAGAGGGCACCGTCCATGGCATCGTCTTCCGGCAGGCGAACGGTGGCACCATTCACGAGACGCACATCCCAGCGCCGGTCGGCAATGCGTGTGGCAATGGCAAGGCGGGTCGACACGTCCGGTACCTTTTTCAAGGCGTTCACGAGCTGAGGGGCTGCCGTCGGCGCGCCCTGGCCGGCGAGTCGAACGAGCGTCTTGTAGTCACTGGAGCGTGCATCCGGCATGATGCGACCGAGACCATCGACAACTGTCCATTCCTTGCCGTCATGCCAGAGGGCAACCGGTTCGGCGGCGTCGGCAATGATCACGATCTGGCCCGGCCACAGGCGATGGACCCGAACGTTCAGCACCTTGCGGGTCGCCTCGACGCGGCGGCGGATCAGCTGTGGGTCGGCCCGAAACATGTTTTCGCCAGGCTCGATCATGGCGGCAGCGCGTATGTCGTCCACCAGGGCAGGGTTCTGTTCGAGACCGAGTACGGAGACATCATTCACCGACACACCGGCCATACGCGCCGTGTCGTCAAGGAAGCCGCCGAAGCGGGTTTCGATCTGTGACAGGGACCCACCCATCCACGCAGCGGTTGCGACAACAATCGCGACCAGCATCACGAGACCGAACAGGATGGAAGATACGCGAATTTCCTCGCCCGTCGATTCGTCGACAATGGTGGCAGGGCGCAGGCGCGAGCGGGAAGGGACAGACTGGTTCCGGTTTACCTTTGGCATGAGGCATCCTCGATCATCCAGGCAACAAGCGCTTCGAAGGACATGCCAACGAAAGCGGCCTGCTCGGGGACAAGCGAGGTGGGCGTCATGCCAGGTTGGGTATTTGTTTCCAGGATCACGAGGCGGTCTCTCTTGTCGTCATAGCGAAAGTCGGACCGCGTCGCGCCCCGGCATCCAAGCGCCTGATGTGCCCTGAGAGCTGCGTCCATTGCAGCTTCGGTCACGCGTGCAGGCAGGTTTGCCGGGATCACATGCCGCGATCCTCCAGCCTGATATTTCGCATCAAAATCGTAATAGTCCCTTAAGGTCGTGATCTCGGTAACAGCAAGGGCGCGGTCGCCCAGCACGCCGACCGTCAACTCGCGTCCGGGGATGAACTCTTCGGCCATGAGATTGTCGCCATAATGCCATCCGGCACCGAGCAATTCTTGCGGTGGGCTATTGGCGCCTTCGCGCACGATCAGGACGCCAAAGCTCGACCCTTCGGCCACGGGTTTGATCACGTAAGGCGGCTTGAGCGGGTGGCTCGCGGCAGCTTCTTCCCGCGTCACCCGCTTGTCTTCGGCGACCGGCAATCCGGCCTCGCGGTACACGGCCTTCGACTTCAACTTGTCCATTGCCAGGGCGGAGGCGAGCACGCCGGAATGGGTGTAGGGCAGGCCCATCACTTCCAGGAGACCTTGTACGCAACCATCCTCGCCCCAGGGGCCATGGAGCCCGTTGAGGACGACGTCTGGCGCCGCTTCGGCAAGCTGGATGGCGAGGCCTCGGCCAGCGTCTATTTCGACGACATCATAGCCTGCTTTCCGCGCCGCCTCGGCCATTTGTCCGCCTGAGGACAGAGAGACCTCGCGTTCGGAAGACCAGCCTCCGTAAATTACAGCTACGCGTTTCATCGCTGGTCCTTCTTGAGTGTTACGGATGGAAAATCGCCCGCTTGCCACTGCCTGTGCTGCACAAAAGCGGCATGAGTCAGGCGAAACCAGATCATGATGCCGCTCAAGTTACGAAAAAGTCACCAAAGGGAGATTGTCATGGATCGACTACACGCGTAGTCGATCCATATCGATAGACGATGAAAGTGACGGACGACTCCGTTGTTTTCCAAAAAAAGAAAACCGCGAGGAAGCGTTCACATGAAAAATCGTGTCCCTGTGTGTGCGAGCCTGCTTTTTGCGCTTTCAGCCCAAAGTGCATTCGGCGCTGATCTGGCAGTCGCCACCAGCACATCGGACAAGACCGAATACAAGGCCGAGGATTTCGCGCAGTTCGCCCCGCGCACAGCTCTTGATATTGTCAGGCGCATTCCGGGTCTTTCCATCGATAGCGGCGACAGCGGATCGCGCGGATTCGGGCAGGCCAGCGGCAATATCCTGATCAACGGGCAGCGGGTTTCGGGCAAATCGAATGACGCCCAATCTGTGCTTGGACGCATCTCGACGATCAATGTCGACAAGATTGAAGTGCTTGATGGCACGGCGCTCGGTATCCCCGGACTGTCGGGTCAGGTCGTGAATGTGACGACCAAGGAATCGACCGGCATGTCGGGCACGTGGAAATGGAAAGTGCGCAGCCGGGAAAACCTTCGCCCCACCTACAATGATTTCGGCATGACCCTCTCGGGCCAGAGAGGGGCGCTCAGTTGGGCGATTGAAGCGGAGAGCGACCCCGAACGCGGTGCCAGCGCTGGACCGGAACGCGCAACCGATGGTGCAGCTAACGTGATTGAAATGCGAAAGGAAGATTTCACGCACCAAGCCGAAAACGCGTCGATAGCCGGATCGCTTGCATGGAATCCGGCTGGCGGCTCCGTCGCCAATTTAAGCGCAGAGTTTTCGACCTACCAGCCCGACGACAAGGAAGTCTCCAAACTGTTCCCGATCGTCGGCGTGGTTGGACGCCGCCTGTTTCAGGGATCTGAAGATGAAACCAATGCCGAGATTGGCGGGGACTATGAATTCGGTTTCGGACCGGGGCGCCTGAAGACGATCGCGCTAGTTCGCCGCGAAAACAGCCCGTCAGTTGACCATGTCCTTCGCGGGAATCTGGATGGCTCGGGTGTTTCAGAATCGGTGTTCGAGCAGACCGTTGAGGAGGGCGAGTATATTCTGCGCAGTGAATACGCCTGGGTGCCCTCGGAAGGACGGGACTGGCAGGTTTCCCTGGAAGGGGCCTTCAATTATCTGGATGCCGAAGCCGCGCTGTTCCGATCGACCGGCGGTGCACCGCTCGTGGAATTGGTGTTACCGAACGCCAATTCGCGCGTGGAGGAGCAACGCGGAGAATTGTCCGTCACGCACGGGCGGGTGCTCGCGCCAAATCTCAATCTGCAGGTTTCACTGGGCATGGAAATGTCGGAGCTCTCCCAGTCGGGCGATGCTGAGAACGTGCGCACCTTCACCCGCCCCAAGGGATTTGCCAGCCTGTCCTGGCAAGTCGACCCGACACTTCAACTTGTCGCGCGACTTGACCGGGAAGTGGGCCAGCTCGATTTCTTCGACTTTGTTTCGTCAGTGAACCTCAATCAGGGCAATGGCAGCCAGGGCAATTCGGAGATCGTCCCCGAGCAAGCCTGGAAACTGAGCGTGACAGCCGAGAAGGATTTCAAAGACTGGGGCGCTGCGTCGCTGACCGTGTTCGGATCGGATATCGAAGACATCGCGGACAGGATTCCGATCGGGACCGGAGACGGCCCGGGTAATATCGATTCTGCTTGGCGTGTGGGTGTTGATCTGGATGCCACGCTCAAGTTTGCGAAGCTCGGCTTATCCGGAACGGAGCTGACATTCGGCGGTGAATGGCGTGATTCCCGTGTCGAAGATCCTCTGACCGGTGTCGAGCGCCCGATCAATGGCAGCACCATCTATTACCTCGATGCGGAACTGCGCCGTGACATTCCGCAAACAGACTGGGCCGTGGGCCTCTATCTGGAATCGTACAATGGAAATCCCGAGTACACGCTCAATGAGCGCTTTCATTCCGGTAATCAGCCCCCTTTCTCGAATATCTATGTCGAGCACAAGGCCCTGCTGGGCATGACGGGAAAATTGGTCGTGGGCAATATCCTCGATCAGCATGACTGGCTGCGCAGGGATACTTATGATCCCAACCGTCTCGGTGCGCTCGTGCGTTCTGAGTCCCGCACCCGCCATTTCGGGCCGATCTTCACGTTCGAGCTGCACGGTACTTTCTAGCGCGCGTCAGGCGGGCGGCTGGATCCGGCCAATGCGGCGCACTTCCCACCGCAGCTGAATGCCGCTGTGTTCGGAAACACGCGCGCGAACAAGTTCGCCGAGCGCCTCGAGGTCCGCAGCCGTTGCGTCACCGGTATTGATGAGAAAATTGCAGTGCTTTTCCGAAACCTGTGCGCCGCCGACGCGCAAACCCCGGCATCCGGCGGCGTCAATGACCTTCCAGGCTGATCGTTGATCAGGTGTTCCGGGCGGGTCGGGATTGGCAAAGGTTGAACCGGATGTCTTGTCGCGAATGGGCTGGGTCTCGGCGCGGCGCGCCTGGAGGGTTTCAATGTCAGCCAGGATGTCGGCGGGCGTATCGGCTCCACTGCCCTTCAAGACAAGGCGCGTAACGATGAAATCATCCGGCAGGTCCGTGTGGCGATAGGAAAAATGCGCTTCGGGCAGGTCACCCGGCAATCCTTCACCCTTGAATGCAGCGCGCGCGCCTGACCGGGTAACGCCCTCGAGCCTGAGCAGCACGTCCTTCAGTTCGGCGCCATAGCACCCCGCATTGGTGCGCGTTGCGCCGCCGACAGAGCCGGGAATGCCTGACAGGAATTCGAGACCTCTTATGCCGGCGCTTGCCGCGGCCTTTGCGACCGACAGGTCGAGCGCGCCCGCGCGCGGGGTAACAGTGCCATCGTCCAGCGCGTCGACCTCGCCCCAGTACTTTCCCATCAGCCTGACCACGACACCCTCGATACCGCCATCGCGCACGATGAGGTTCGAGCCGACGCCGAGAACGGTCACCGGAACGGATGGATCAAGGGCGCTCAGGAAATCAGCGAGATCGTCTTCGTCCGCTGGCAGGAACAGCCAGTCGGCTGGCCCGCCCACCCGAAACCAAGTGTAGGGCGCAAGGCTCGCATTCTGGAGGAGTTTGCCCCGAACGGGGGGAAGGGAGAGGTCAGGTTTCACGCCGCTTCGGTCGCCGGACTTTCCATCCGTGTCAAGCGGCGTGTAGCGAAATCACCTAAGAGCCCGGACGCCGCGCAGCATCCGGCAGGGCCGCGAGTGACTGTGCCTGGTCAACCCATTTGTCGCGCTGGATACGGCCCTTGAAATGCATCAGCTTGTCGTCCACCCAATCCACATCCTGCGGGCTCCATTCGGCGACTTGCCAGAAATAGAACACGCCGATTTCGTGCAGCAATTCGCATAGCATCGGACCCACGCCGTTGATCCGTTCAAGCTCGTCAGGTTCGCCAAACGCTGCTTCGACGAGCAGGTTCGCTTCGTCATCTTCGCGCCGCGCTGTGTTGATGGGGTCGACATCGCGGGGAGGTGGCAGGGCTGGCGCGGCAGCGGGTGCCGGTGCGGCGCGGCGTTCCAGAACGGGCGCGCGCGCTATGGTCGTGGTCCTTGTCACCGGCGCGCGCTCAGCACGGGCCGTGCTGGCCTCCGGTCGGGCGCGCAGTGTGTGATGGATCGCGGCGAGGCCATACTCGATGGCGTTGAGGCGGTTCTCCATCGCCTCGAGATCGAGACGTCCCTCGATTGACTGGACTACGGTCAGAACCGGCGACATGTCCACCGGAGTCTGTGTTAGGAAAGCCTCCTGCAGGCTCGCGATGCGTCGCTCGACAGGTGCCAGGTCGGGCGCGCCCGGCAGGCTGGTGCGCATGGCCGCCAGTGATTCTTCGAGCGCGGCGAGCCGGTCATAAAGCGGTGTCATGTTCGGTTCGGGGACAGTGAAGCTCGCAATCGCGCGCTCAACGCTGACCAGCCGCTGGTAGATGGAGCCGAGATCCGGCATTTCGATGCCGGAAATGCCCGAGGCGACACCAGTGATCTCAGACGATAGCTTGTCGAAGTCACGCTTCTGTGCCGCTTCAAGCCGGTCTCCGAGAAGCGCAATGCGGCTCTCCAATTCCGCAAGGCGCGCCTGGACCGGTCCGAGATCGGTCTGGGGCCTGTCGAGACCCGCAATGGTGAGGTCGAGACGGGCGAGACCACTGTGCAGGGGGCCAAGATCGACTTCAGGCACTTTGATCGCGGCGAGCGATTCTTCGATCTTCCCGAACCGGCTTTCCAGTGGCGATAAGTCTGTATTGTTGAGCCCCGTCACGGCACCTGCGACCGACGACAAGGTGCTATCCAGGTCGGACAGGCGTCCATCGAGTCGGGATAGACGTTCGTCGAGGCTTGAAAGGCTGGTTTCCACTGCGTCGAGCTTGCCCTGCACCGGACTCAGGTCAGTCTCCGGCACGGTGAAGCCGGAGATGGCGCTTTCGACTGAGGACAGGCGCTGGGTCACCGGCTCCATATCCGGCATGCGGAGCGATCGAACAGCCGACGAGATCAGCGCCATGCCGGCCTCGTAGTCTTCCCGGGCTGCAGGTTCGGGGCGCACGCTGAGTGCCTCCAGCTTTTCGGAAACCCGTTCATAAGACTCGGTCACGTCTTCCTGCCGGTTTTTCAGCCACCAATAGGCCAGCACGGCGCCAAGCACGGCGGCCAGGAGCAGAAGGGGGAAGATCTGAGTAAGAAGAAACCACATGATATAAACTCGCTAGAGCAAAAGAGCCCGAATGCTCTGTCGGGGTCAATCGGATGCACGGACGACGCGAATTTCGATCCGCCGGTTATGCGCTCGTCCTTCCGCTGTAGTATTGTCGTGAATTGGCTTTCGGGCGCCAAAACCTTCGGCCAACAGGCGCTCCGCCGGAACGCCGCGCGCAATCAAGGCGGCGCGGACAGCTTCGGCACGGGCGTCACCCAGCAATTCATTGGCATTCGCGCTGCCCATGCTGTCCGTATGGCCTTCGATCCGCAACGTGCCGGGGCATGTTGTCGCGGCATCTGCAACCGAATGGAGCAGGGCCGAGCTGCTGGGGTCGATGGCGGCGCTCGATGGGGCGAACTGTATGTGGGTCATGCCGAGGAGATCGGAGAGCGATGTTTCGCACGTGGCGACCGCTTCATTGGGCAGGATATCGACATTGCCGAGGCGCCCGACAGGCTGGGGGCTGGCAATCACTTGCTGGAGTGCGGCTACACCCGATTGCGGCAGTTCGCAACGCAGGGAGAATTCCTCGCCCAGGAATGTCGCGACGCCGCGGTCGCAGCTGCCAACTGCCCGGATCCCTTTGAGCGCAACTTCAGCATAGGCCGGATCGGCTGCAACACGGGTCACCGTCAGAAAATCTGCGACACTAGCGATGCGGGGCGCATCAATGAGCCCTTCGGCGGTTGCCACCAGCGAAGCGCGTGTCGTCTCGTTGGGGACATTGCCGTTCAGGTTGAGCACGCCGTCGGCAAGGCGAAACGTCCATTCCGGTTTGCGGGTCGCGGTGGGTGTGATCACCGAAGTGCCAAACCGTTCGACCACACGCGTGACGGGTGCTGCCGAGCCCAACCAGGTAGGTGTCTGCGACGCGCGCATCAAGGCGATGATTTGCTCACCTTCCATCGGGGTCGGCGGCTGGCCTTCAAGCCAGACCCATTGACCCGATACGACTGGCCGCGCCCAGTCAGCGCCGTTGGCTGCCAGCGTCTGTTCAGCGGAGCGGGTGGCGGTTTGTTCGATGATGTGTTTCGCAAAAGGGCCCATGCCGATCCAAAGCAGCACCAGCAAGCCGAATAACGGAACGAAGCCATAAGGCATGAAAGGCAAATGGCGCTCTGGCCGGCGACGGACGTGGGTCGTCACAGTCCTTTCTTCGGAATAGCTGAGATTGGTCATTATCCGCGGTCCCGGCGCATTCTGCGCCCACGCATGTAACAGGCGGCGTCGAAGCGGCGCAAGCCAACTGTCCTGATACGGGAATCTGCGTTGGTCACCCGAAAGGGAGGGCGGACCACACCCGCAAGAGCAGCCAGACAGCGCTGGCGAGCCCTGCGCCCGCTGCTATCAGCACAAAGCCGTCGCGCGCTGTCAGGCCGAGACCGAACAGAAGAACGGTCAGTCCGGGCAGGAGCGGACCGAACGGAATAAGGCCGAGGGGGAATGTCACCAGCGCGGCCGCGACGCAGACCAGCGCCGCCAGCGCAACAAAAGGTGGACCGGACAGGAAGGCGAGTCGCGGCTTCAGGACCCGGTCGACCGGTCGGACGTATTTACTGGCCTGCTCCACACCGGTTACCAGGGCTGTGCGCGGAAAGGATATGTCCAGCACGCGCCGGGGCACCCAGGGAAATTTCCGGCCAATCACGATTTGTCCGGCGATCAGCAACGTGATCAGCGCAACGATCCAGCTTGTCCCGGGAATGATCGTCAGCGGCGTCACCGCGATGAAGCCGAGCAGGAGCAGGATGGGACCATAGGACCGGCGTCCGACGGCGTTCAGCATGTCCCGTACCGTCACGTCTTCGCCTGACGTGCATTCTGTCAGGCTCGCCAAAAGCGATTCGAGATTGTGTACGTTGGCCATGCCCGTTTCCTAACGCGATCCAGAGTGTCTGCACACCTGAATCGCGTGAGGTGCAGTTAAGTTCCCTTAGGCTGCCTTGCGTTTGGCCTTGCGGGCCTCGAGCTTGTTCACCGCGTGGAGGTAGGCCTTGGCGCTGGCGACAAGTGTGTCGGGGTCTGACGAGCGCCCCGTCGCCATGATGCCTTCACCATTCAGACGAACCGAAACGGTCGCCTGTGCATCGGTCCCGCCGGTCACGGCGTGGACTTGATAGAGATCCAGCTTTGCATCATGGGGTACGATCTGGCGGATGGCGTTGAAGACCGCATCCACCGGGCCATTACCACGGGCGATGGCATATTTTTCGTCACCTTCGATCGTCAGGTCGATCTCGGCCGTTTGCGGGCCGTCGGTGCCACAGACGACGCGCAGGCGTTTGAACACGATGCGCTCGCCTTCAGCGGCCAGTTGGTCGTCGACCAGCACGGCGATGTCGTCGTCGAAGACATGCTTTTTCTTGTCGGCCAGGGTCTTGAAGCGCTTGAAGGCATCGTTCAGCGCATCGCCTTCGAGGAAATAGCCCATGCTTTCCAGCTTGTCGCGGAAGGCGTGACGGCCTGAATGCTTGCCCATGACCAGTGAGGTTTTCGCAACGCCGACATCTTCCGGCTTCATGATCTCGTAGGTCTCGGCATTTTTCAGCATGCCATCCTGGTGGATGCCGCTTTCGTGCGCGAAGGCGTTCTTGCCGACAATGGCCTTGTTGTACTGCACCGGGAAACCCGTGATGCGGCTGACCATGGCCGAGGCGCGCGACAGGTAGGCCGGATTGACCTTAGTCGAGAAGGGCAGTGTGTCTTCGCGCACCTTCATCGCCATGACGACTTCTTCGAGCGCGGCATTGCCGGCCCGTTCACCGAGTCCGTTGATGGCGCATTCAATCTGGCGGGCGCCATTGGCGACGGCCGAGATCGAGTTGGCGACGGCGAGGCCGAGGTCATTGTGGCAATGGGCCGACCAGATCACCTTGTCCGAGTTCGCGACATTCTCGATCAGGCGGCGGAACAGTGCGCCGTATTCATCCGGGTGGGAATAGCCAACCGTGTCGGGCACGTTGATCGTGGTGGCGCCTGACGCAATCGCAAGATCAATGCACTTGCACAGGAAGTCGAACTCGGTCCGGGTCGCGTCCTCTGCGCTCCATTCGACATCGTCGGTATGATTGCGCGCCTGGGCGACCGAACGGCCGACGGCTTCGAGCACGGCGTTCGCGCCCATTTTCAGCTTGTGCTTCATGTGCACGGGGCTGGTTGAAATGAACGTATGGATGCGCGGGCGGGCGGCGTGCTTTACAGCCTCAGCGCAGCGTTCGATGTCCGACGGGGTGGAGCGGGCGAGGCCGCAGATGATGGCGCTCTTCGACTGGGCGGCGATGGCGCTGACAGCGGCGAAGTCACCGTCGGAGGCGGCTGGGAAACCGGCTTCGATCACGTCGACGCCCATGTCTTCCATCAGGCTCGCGAGTTCGAGCTTTTCGATATGGGTCATGGACGCGCCGGGCGATTGCTCGCCGTCACGCAAGGTTGTGTCAAAGATGCGGATATGAGGATTGGAAGTCATGGTTTTGCGGCTCTGCTGAATGTGTGAGGGAGGCTTGAAGCATTCCCCTGGCCGCGCGACTGCCGGTTCTAGGCAGTCGGCTCCGGCCAGGGGCCGGTAAGCAAGAGGCTAAGAGGCAAATTCTTCCACATGGCACTTTTATTCATCTTGTTTCGTCCCCGTGTCAACCGGCGGGTCGCTGATCAGGGGAACAGATTGCCCTTTGGGCGCCATACGCGTCCGGGCATAAAGCGCGATTGCTGCATAGATGGCGGCTGCAGTGATTGCGGCGAGAATGGCGATTCCGGGATTGCCCTTGAGCGCGGCAAACAGGCTCTGGCCGGCAAAGGCGATCAGCGCGAGCTTGGGCAGAATGCCAACTGCCATGCCGAGGGCAAAGTCGCGATATTTCGCGGTGCTGACGCCGAATGCCATGTTGACCATGATGAACGGACCGGTCGGTACATTGCGCACAAGTGCACTGGTCGCGAAGGCGTTGCGGCCAACAAAGGCGGCAAGCCTGTTGGCGGTGGCGCCGGCATAGCGGCGGAAGGCCTGCTCGCCGGCCATACGGCCGACCCAGAAAGTGAGTGAGCCCGAAAACATGTTGGCGATCCACGCATAGGCAAAGCCAAGCCAGGGACCGAACAGGGCGACGGCTGCAGCAATCAGGGCGAATTGCGGGACGCCGAGAAAAGCTGCGACGCAGAAGACCAGGATCAGGGCGGGCAATCCCCACGGACTGCCGGCAACGGTTTCCATCCAGCTGTTGAGCGTGTCTGCGCGGGGGAGAAGCCCGAGCTTCCCCATGATGAAGATGACAAGCACAGCGCCCAGCAGACTGGCGCCGAGGATCAGCGTCCGGCGGGCTGGCTGGCTGGCGGTCTTGTCGGTCTGGCTCATGATCGCATCGCATGCGGCCAGTGCAGCCTTGCGTCAAGCGGTCTGTTGCAACGCTTGTGTTACACAGCCGCTCCGGCTGCAGCGGCGGCGGCGCTTGCCCAGGCCCACTGGAAGTTATAGCCGCCAAGCCAGCCCGTCACATCGACGCATTCGCCGATGAAATAGAGTCCTGCAACCTTGCGGCTCTCCATGGTTTTGGACGACAGGCCCGACGTGTCTATCCCACCAGCCGTGACTTCTGCCGTACGCCAGCCCTCGGTGCCGGCAGGGCGCACGACCCATGCCGCGAGGGTGGTGGCGAGGGCGTCGAGCGTGATGTGGGGGGTGTCGGCGAGGCGGGTGGCAGGGGGGTGGTTCGTCCGTTGCAGGATGAGGTCGGCGAGCCGTTTGGCGAAGAGGCCTTCGAGCGCTGCCACCAAGGTCTGCATCGGTCGGTCGCGCTTGGCGGCTTTCAGCGTTTCACGAATGTCGGTGCCCGGCAGGAGCCTCAGCGTCACGGGCTGGCCCGGGGACCAGTAGGAAGAGATTTGCAGGATCGCGGGGCCTGACAGGCCGCGATGGGTGAACAGCATGGCCTCGTCGAAGGCGGCGCTGTCTGTGGTGGCGCGCACGTCGCAGGCGACGCCGGAGATCGAGGCGAAGTCCTCATGGTCGGCGCCGGTGAAGACGAAGGGCACGAGCGCCGCGCGGGTGGGGATGATGTCATGACCGAACTGGCGGGCCAGGTCATAGGCGAGGCCGGTGGCGCCCATCTTGGGGATGGAGAGCCCGCCAGTGGCAACGACAAGCTTCGGCGCGTTGAATGCGCCGGCGGAGGTTTCCACCGTGAACAGGCCGTCGGCATGGGCAATGGACTTTATCTCTGTGCCGAGGCGCAGTTCACCGCCGACGGCTTCGAGCTCGCCCAGCAGCATCTTGATGATCGCGCCGGATTTCTGGTCGCAGAAGAGCTGGCCGAGCGTCTTCTCATGCCAGGTAATGCCATGACGCGTCAGCAGGGTGAGAAAATCGCCCGGCGTGTAGCGGGCGAGGGCAGACTTGGCAAAATGCGGGTTTTCCGAAATGAATCGGTCCGGCGCGGCATGGATATTGGTGAAATTGCATCGCCCGCCGCCGGAAATGCGTACCTTCTCGGCAGGTTTTGCCGCGTGATCGATCACGAGGACATTGAGACCCGTCTGTCCCATGCGGCTGGCGCAGAACAGTCCGGCCGCGCCAGCGCCGAGGACGATGGCGTCGTGGTGGGAGGAAGGGCGCGCGTCAGGCATGGCAGGCCTATGCAGCAGGCGGCCCCCGGGGCGCAAGCTTGATCCGCTGCAAGGTAACGGGGCGATGCCTCCCCCACAGCCGGGACAGAAAAAGGCGCCCTCCAGACGGAGAGCGCCTTTAGTACTCTGCGTTTCGCTCCCATGGAAGCGTCGCTGCCCGTGTTATGCGGTCACGGACTGGCGCTGTTCGGCATGTTTGCCTTCGCAGATTTCCTCGACGATCTTGGCGTTGAAGTCGCCGAGGTCATCGGGCGAACGCGACGTGACGAGACCGGAGTCCACGACAACAGACTGATCGAGGACGCGGGCGCCTGCATTCTTGAGGTCCTGCTGGATGGCAGGGTAGCCGGTCACTTCACGGCCATTGACGAGATTGGCCGAGATCAACACTTGAGGGCCGTGGCAGATCGAAAAAACGGGCTTCTTCTGCGCGAAGAAGGCGGACGCAAAGTCCTTGGCTTTCTGGTTGGTGCGCAGGGCGTCCGGGCTGAACAGGCCGCCGGGAATGAGCAGGGCGTCGAAATCTTTCGCCTTCGCATCGTCCAGTGTCATGTCGACCTTGAACGTGTCGCCATGTTCGCGGTGCTTGTTGGCCTGGATCGTGCCGTGATTGATCGAAACGATCGTCGTCTCGCCGCCAGCGTTTTCGATGGCTTCCTTGGGCGAGGTCAGCTCGACCTGTTCGAAGCCGTCAGTGGCGAGGATAGCGAGTTTTCGTCCTCGAGCGCGTTGAGTCATGATTATGTCTCCTTGCTTAGTGTTCTGGCGCGTCGGCAGGCCGCTCAGGCCTGCGCCGCTTCAGGAATAGTCCTGTGCCTAAACAATGCATGGAACCTCGAATCGTTGCAGGCAAATGCAGTTGCGCCCGGCATCTGGGACACCGGGCGCGCTTTATAGCGAGACGGTCAAACCTATTTGGTCTGGCCGCCATCGACCGGCAGGACGGCACCAGTCACGAAGCTAGCCAGCGGGCTGAGCAAGTAGGCTGCCGCCGAGCCGATTTCGTCAGGCCGGCCGAACCGGTTCAGTGGCACTTCGCGCCGGATCCATTTCTTCCAGGCTGCGCCGCGCTCGCCTTCGGACCGGGTTTCCCAGTCGCCGCCCGGGAAGATGATATTGCCCGGCGCGATGGCATTGACGCGCACGCCCGATGGTCCGGCAACACGTGCGAGTTCCTTGGCGAGGTGGTTCATCGCGGCCTTGGATGTGCCATAGGTCAATGGCGTACCCAGCGCGCCCAGCCCGGCGATGGACGTGATCATCAGTACCGAGCCTTCGCCGCGTGGCGTCATCTTGCGCAGGGCCGAGCGGGCAAGCTTGAAGGCGGAATCGAGATTCTGGCTGATGCCGCCATCCCAGGTCTCATCATCCACTTCAAAGCCAGGAGGGCAGGGGTGCAGGCCGACATTGGCAACCGCGCCCCAAAGTGGGCCGAAGTCGGATTCGATGGCCTCGATCATGGAGTCGATGGTCTCACTGTCGCGCAAGTCTCCGGCCCGGGCCCAGAGCTTGTCCTCGCCATATTGCTTGGCCAGGCGCGCACGCTGTTCTTCCAGCGCCTCGGCACCGCGCGCTGCAATGGCGACCTTTGCGCCCTCGGCGAGGCATGTCTCGACAATGCCAAGACCGATGCCGCGGCTGGCGCCCGCGACGAAAATCACCTTGTCCTTCAGATTGAGATCCATGCCGTTTATTCTCCCTGTTGTTTTGTGCTGATTTTCTTAGGCGTTTCGGGCTCGGGGGCAAAGGGCGGCTTCCGACTGATCACAAAGGCGGCGCCAAGCGCGAGGAAACCGAGGCTGCCAGTCATGGCCCAAGGCCTGTTCCAGAAAAGGTAGACCGTCCCGGCAGCGGCCAGGGCCATGCCTGCCAGCGCGGCGGACTTGCTGCGCATGCTCATGCGGCCGGTCTCGACATAGGTGCGGATTGGCACGCCGAGGCCAGGGCGGGCATAGATCCAGTCGGCCCATTGCGGGCTGGACTTGGCGAAGGCGAGCGCGGCAACAATCCAGAAGATCGTCGTCGGCCAGATCGGCAAGACGACGCCGATCGCGCCCAGCGCGAATGCAATCATGCCAAGGATGCGCCAAGCCCACATGCGTGCCTACATCGGATGCCGCGCGTGGACTGGCAAGGCTGGCATCCGCGATGTCGCCGCGTTCGCGCCATGACGAAATCGCAATATTCCTTTGAATTGACCCAATCACGCCCTGTTGGTGCCGTGCCCAACAGGTGTATGGATATCAACAGAAATAGAGGAGAGGCTCATGTCGCAGTTCATCACGGGGACGCGGGGCAAGTATCGGATCGTCATCGCGGCCATCCTTTTCGGGCTCGTCGCAGCGTGTGGCGGTGGCGACAAGAACAAGACGTCTGACGAGGTCGGAGCCGCCGGCGAAGTCGTCCAGCGCGCCCCCAAGGACCAGGTCGCAGCCCGCCAGCGTGAGCAGCGCCGCCAGAAGGCACGTGACGCGCAGGAGCAGGAATTCTCCTATTTCCGCTATCGCATCGACATGACCGGCGAACAGCCATTGGCCTGCCTCGTCTTCTCGGCTGCGCTCGACCCGAAGACCGACTATTCGCCCTATGTCGATTTTCGCCCGGCCTTCCGTCCGGCGCTGAGCGTCGAGGGCCGCGAGCTTTGCATTGGCGGCCTGACCTTCGGCACCAGTCGCACCGCGACGATCCTGTCCGGCCTGCCGGCTGCTGACGGGCGCACGTTGAAACGCGAAGAAACGGTGCCGATCGATTTTGCCGACCGCCCGCCTTATGTGGGATTCAAGGGCGCGGGCGTGATCCTGCCGCGCGAGGATGCTGACGGCCTGCCAATCGAGACGGTGAATGTCGACAAGGTGAATATCAGCGTGTCGCACGTGAATGACCGTGCGCTGGCGTTCAAGAGCATCACCGAAGGCGAAACCACGGGGCAGGGCCGGTATTCCTATTCCTGGGGCAATGACAGCCCGAGCGATGTCGAGGCCGTCATCTGGTCGGGCACGATGGATATTGCCGCCGAACAGAACGCGCCGATCGTGTCGGTCTTCCCGTTGCAGGATGTGATCGCGACGATGGAACCGGGCGCTTATTATGTGCGCATTACGGACGCGGCGAAACTGAGCGCGCAGGAAGGCCCGCCCGCCTCGTCCAGCCGCTGGATCATGCTGACCGATCTGGCGATCACGGCCTATGAAGGCGAAAACGGGCTCGATATCACGCTGCGCTCGCTGCAGGACGGAAAGCCCGTGCCGGACACGACGGTCCAGCTCGTGGCCATGAGCAATGAAATCCTCGCAGAGACGCGGACCAATGAGCAGGGGCGGGTCGCGTTCGATAAGCCCCTCACTAATGGTGCCGGCAATATGGCGCCGAAAATGGTGCTGGCCTTCAGTGCGAAGGGTGAGCTCGCCGCGCTGGACCTGACGCGCGCGCCGGTTGACCTGTCCGAGCATGCTGTCGGCGGCCGGCGGACACCGGGCATTGTCGATGCCTATGTCTATACAGACCGGGACATCTATCGTCCCGGCGAGTCGGTGAAGATTTCGGCGCTTTTGCGCGACCGCGCCGGGCGCCAGGTGGACGACCGCACGGGCAATCTCGTGATCTATCGCCCGAATGGCCTGGTTGCGGACAAGATCCGGTTCGACGATCCCGAGTCCGGCGCCGTATTGAACAGTTTCGAGCTGCCCAAGGGGGCCTCTCGCGGCCAATGGCGCGCCACCATTGAAATAGATGGCTTGCCGGAGACATCCGGAAGCGCGCGATTTGCCGTCGAAGACTTCGTGCCGCAGCGCATTGCCGTGGACCTGACGGCGGACGACAAGACGGCTATGAAGCTGGGCGGCACGCGGGACATCGCGGTCGCGTCGCGCTTCCTTTATGGCGCGCCCGGCGCGGGCCTGACGGTCAAGGCTGAAGCCCGGCTTGAGCCACAGCCCAATCCGTTCCCTGCCTTTGATGGGTTTTCGTTCGGCCGCTATGACGCGACCTTCGAGGAACGTATCATCGAGCTGCCTGACCAGACGACCGATGGGGCAGGGGCGGCCATTGTCAGTCTCGCGCCGGGCAATGCCGGCAGCAATGCCGGGCGCCCCTTGCGCATCAATGCCGTGATCAGCGTGCTAGAGCCCGGCGGACGTGCCGTGACGGACAGCGTGCGCGTGCCCTACCGGCCCGAGAATCTCTATGTCGGCCTCAAGCCGGGCTTCGGTGAATCCGTGGAAGAGGGCGGGGATTCGGTGTTCCAGGTTGTTGCGGTGAATGCCGACGGTGCTGCCGTGGCGCAGCGCCTCGCCTGGAAGATGCTGGCCATCGACTATCATTATGACTGGTACCGGGATGGCGAGGAATGGCGCTGGCGCCGGTCGCGCACCGTCACCAAGGTGAATGAAGGCGTCGTGTCCACCACGACCGGCGGGACCTCCGAGATCAAGGTGAGCGGTCTCGAATGGGGCAGCCATGAACTCGTGGTCGAAGCCGAAGGCGTCAATGTCGGCGCCGCCGCCAGCGACGATTTCTATGTCGGCTGGGGTGGCCGCGTGTCCGACGACGGCGTCGAGGCACCCGACCGCGTTCGCGTGATGGGCCCTGAAAAGTCGCCGACCCCTGGTCAGACCGCCGAGATCACGATCGTCCCGCCCTATGACGGGCAGGCGCAGATCGTTGTCGCAACCGACCGGGTTCTTTCGGTCCAGAACCTCAATGTGACGGCAGGCGGCACACGCGTGAGCCTTCCCGTCACGGATGCATGGGGCGAAGGCGCCTATGTCATGGTCAATGTCTACACGGAACGCGACCCTGTCCTGCAGGCGAAGCCGCGCCGCGCCGTCGGCGTCGCGCATGTGCCGGTCAACATGGATTCGCGCACGTTCTCCCTGACCATTGATGCGCCGAAGGTTGCGCGTCCGCGTGGCGAACAGGTTATCGAGGTTGATTTCGGGGGTGGCCCGCGCGAGCCGGTCTTCCTGACACTTGCCGCTGTCGATGAAGGCATCCTGCAGCTGACCAAGTTCAAGAGCCCGGATCCGGTTGCCTATTATTACGGCCAGAAGGCGCTCGGCATTGAACAATATGACGATTATGGACGCCTGCTCGATCCCAATATGGGCCTGCCCGCCGAAGTGCGGACCGGTGGTGACCAGCTCGGCGGCGAAGGACTGACAGTTGTTCCCACCAAATCGGTGGCCCTGTTCTCCGGCCTCGTCGAGGTCGGACGCTCAGGCAAGGCGAAGGTCCGCTTCGACCTGCCTGACTTCAATGGCGAATTGCGGATCATGGCGGTTGCCTGGTCGAAGACCGGGCTCGGCGAGGGCGAAGCCAAGATGACGGTCCGCGATGCGGCGCCGTCTGACCTGATCCTGCCGCGCTTCATGGCACCCGGCGACGAAGCCTTCCTGACTGCCAGTATCGACAATATCGAATTGCCGGCGGGTGAGTTCGCGGCGGAGATTTCCGCAGCGGGTTCGATCGAAGTGGCCGAGAGCCGCCTGACCCGGACCCTGCAAACCGGCAAACGCTCGGATGCGCCGGTGCGCGTCGAGGCGCGGAATGAAGGCATCTCGCAGGTGCGCATGGCTGTGACGGGCCCGAACAATTTCGCGGTCCAGCACATATACGACATCCAGACCCGCTCGCCCTATTTGCCGGAAACCCGCTCGACGAGCATGCTGATGCAGCCGGGCCAGCAATATTCGATCGATCCGAAACTGCTGGCCGGCTACGTGCCCGGCTCGGTGGACGTGACGGTGGGCTTCTCCAGCATCCCGGTCGATCCGGCGACGCTGTATGCCTCGCTCGACCGTTACCCCTATGGCTGCACCGAACAGACGGTCAGCCGGGCGATGCCGCTACTCTATTCCGAACAGCTGGTAGCGATGGGCGCCCGCGGCGCGCGCGACAATGCGCGTGACCGTGTGCAGACGGCGGTCAACACGATCCTGAACCGTCAAGGTTCGGAAGGTGCGTTCGGCCTGTGGCGCGAAGGGGACGGCTATGCTTCGCCGTGGCTTGGCGCCTATTCGACCGACTTCATCTACCGGGCCAAGACCGCTGGTTATTCGGTTCCGGACGAGGCGCTCGACCGGGCCTATGGCGCCCTGCGCGCCGTCTCGACCGGCGACCAGTGGCGCGTCTATGGCTATGACACGGACGTCTATGAAGGCCAGTATTCGAACGATACGGCCGAGCAGATGATGTTCCGTTCGTCGGCCTACGCACTCTATGTGCTGGCCAAGGCTGGCGAGGCGGACATTTCCCGCCTTCGCTACCTGCACGACCGTGAACTGTCGAACATCGACAGCCCGCTGGCGCGGGCGCATATCGGTGCGGGCCTTGCCTATATGGGCGACCGTGCGCGGGCGAACTCGGCCTTTGAATCAGCCGAGAAAGCCCTCGGCTACAAGAATAGCGGCGACTATTACCAGACGCCGCTGCGTGACGTAGCGGGCGTCATGGCGCTGGCAAGTGAAGCTGACATGGCTCCGCTTGTCGCGCGCCTTGCTGAACGCCTCGGCAAGGATGTGCCGGATGCGGATGAACTGACAACGCAGGAGAAGGCGTTCATCCTGCTTGCGGTCAATGACTTCAACAGGGGTGAGAATGCGTTCCGCCTGATCGTCGAAGGCCTCGGCCGCGGCAATGACAATGAGCGTCAATACCTCATCTCCGAGGCGCAGGCCGCTTCGGGCGTGAATTTCAAACTCGAAGGCAAGGCGCCGATGTTCCGCACGGTGCTGGTCACCGGCGCGCCGGAAAAAGCCCCGCCTGCGGCCTCGTCCAAGCTGAAGACCGACAAGACGTTCTTCACGATGACGGGCGGCAAGGTGGACCTGTCCAGGGTCAACCAGGGCGACCAGCTGGTCGTGCGTGTATCGGTGACACCACTTGAGCGCCGCCTGAACCCGGTCATCATTGCCGATCTCCTGCCAGCCGGTTTCGAGATCGAGACAGTGCTTCGTCCGGCAGATGGCCGCCGCAAGGGCGAGTCATCGGGCGCGTTCGCCTTCGTTGGCGAGATTGGCGACGCGCAGTCGCAACAGGCGCAGGATGATCGCTTTGTCGCGGCTGTCGATGTCTATGGCGAGCCGGTGACGCTGGCCTATGTCGTGCGGGCCGTGACGCCAGGAGCGTTCGCGATGCCGGGCGTGGTGGCTGAAGACATGTATCGGCCGGCCGTCTATGCGCGATCGAGCGCGGGCCGGGTGACGATTGTCGGCGCACCGGGATCGACGGCAGGAGGCAAGTAGGCTGATGGGGCCAGCCGGGCGTCTCCTTGCCGGTCTAGCCCTGCTTGTCGGCGCAGCCTTTGCGCTGGACGCGGTCCTGCCGCCGCCGCTCGAACGGGCCGGGGCCATTTCGGCCATGGTCACCGACCGGTCAGGCAAACCGCTGCGGGCGTTCCCGACCGATGACGGGCGCTGGCGCTTCCATGGCGATCTCGACAAGATCGACCCGGAATTTATCGAGGCGCTGATCCGCGTCGAGGACAAGCGCTTCCGCCAGCATAAGGGCACCGACTGGCTGGGCATGGTGCGGGCCGCGGTGGATTCGGCCCTGTCGGGGCGGGTCGTGTCCGGGGGCTCGACTATCACCATGCAGACAGCGCGCATGCTGGCACCGCGTGACCGCAATGTAGGCTCGAAACTGATCGAGATTGTCCGCGCGCACCAGATCGAGCGGCGCCTTTCCAAGGACGAAATACTCGCGCTCTACCTCACGCTCACGCCCTATGGCGGCAACCTCGAAGGCGTACGCGCCGCGAGCTGGAGCTATTTCGGCCACGAGGCCGACCGGCTGTCGGATGACGAGATCGCGCTGCTGATCGCGCTGCCGCAATCACCGGAAGCTCGCCGCCCCGACCGGCGTCCGGAGAATGCGGCCAGGGCGCGCGACTGGGTGGCGCAGAAACTGGCCAATTATGGCGTGTTCACCCAAGATGATGTGGCGGACGTTGCGGCCTCCGGCGTGCCGGGGCGTCGCCGGGATTTCCCGGACCGGGCCTGGCATGGCACGGCCAAGGCCTTGGCCAACGGGCCGCGCGGTGATGTGCGGTCAACGCTGGATTCGGGCCTGCAGGCGGAAGTCGAGCGGATCGCGCTGACGCAGGCGAACGCTGCCGGGGCAGACGTCCAGGTCTCGGCGCTGGTCGTGTCCATTCCGACGCGGGCCGTGCGGGCCATTGCCGGATCGGCCTCGCGCGACCGGCCGGGCGGCTGGCTGGACCTGACGGCGCAGGCGCGTTCGCCGGGCTCGACGCTGAAGCCCTTCATCTATGCCATGGCGTTCGACGATGGCACCGCCGCGCCGGATACGCTGATCTCCGACCTGCCGAAACGCTTTGCCACCTACCAGCCGGAAAATTTCGACCGCATGTTCCGGGGCGATGTGAGGGTGTCGGACGCGCTGCAGCACTCGCTGAACGTGCCGGCCGTGATGATGCTGGACAAGGTCGGGCCGGAGCGGTTCGTCGCGCAACTGGCGCTTGCCGGAGCAAGTCCCCGCGTCGCGGGCTCGGCCAGCCATGAGGCGGGCCTTGCGATTGCGCTAGGCGGCGCAGGCCTCACCGCACGCGAACTGGCCGTGCTGTACTCAGCTCTTGGCGACAAGGGCATTGCCAAGCCGCTGGTCTGGCGCGCCGATGAGGAAGACGAGACCTATGAGCGTCCCGGCCACCGCCTGGTCGGCGAGGCCAGCGCCGACGAGATTCTCCGCATCCTGCAAAACGGTCCGACGCCCGCAGGCCGCGTGCCGGGCCGCCTGACGGAGAACGCGCCGCAGATCGCGTTCAAGACCGGCACGTCCTATGGCTACCGCGATGCCTGGGCGGCCGGTGTTGCAGGTGACCTGGCGATCATCGTCTGGGTCGGCCGTGCCGACGGCGGGCCGCGTCCGGGTGTGACCGGCGGTGACGCCGCGCTGCCGATACTGTTCGAAATTGCCGACCGGGCCGCGCACCATTTGCGCGACACCGGCGAGGCGCGCGGGCGGCTGACATCCGAGCGGCGACTGCAATCGCGGGGCGCGATGCACAACTTCGCCGCGGCGGCCCCGCCGCAAATCCTGTTCCCGCCGAGCGAGGCCGAACTCTGGGCCGGCAAGGTCGACGGCGCCCCCGCGCGCGGTTTCGTTCTGGCCGGACGCGGGGAAGGGCAGCTGTCCTGGTATGTCGATGGTACGCCCTGCGCGGTTGACGATGCCGGCGCGCCGGTCTGGTCGCCCACGCGCGAGGGATTTTACACGGTGACTGCAGTGGATGCCGCAGGCCGGGCCAGCCGCGTGCGTGTGCGCGTGCTCACCGGGCCTGCGTAAAAAACACGGCATTGCCGCAATTTCGACACGCCACAACAACACGCGATCAACACAAACCTGTTAGGTATGCGATTGCTGCCTTTTCGACGGCAGCGACTGTCCCATATGTGGTTGTAGATGGCGCGCAAAGCCGTCATTGATCAGTTGAGTGAGTTTGTCATGCGTACCCGTTCTGCCCCCTTTGTCGCCATTGTTGCCGGTATTGCGGCCGTCGGCCTCGCCTTCATTTCCAGCGCGGGCGAGCAGGACACGCCGACAAACGAAGTGCCCAAGCGCTTGTCTTCAGCTGTGTTTGCCGGCGGGTGCTTCTGGTGCGTCGAGTCCGATTTCGACAAGGTCGACGGCGTGGTCGATACCATTTCTGGCTATACGGGCGGCCGGATCGCCAACCCGACTTATAAACAGGTCAGCCACGAGAATACCGGCCACTACGAAGCTGTGAAGATCACCTACGATCCAGACGTCGTGTCGTACGACTATCTCGTCACCTACTTCCTGCACCATGTCGATCCGACCGATGCCGACGGCCAGTTCTGCGACAAGGGCGAGAGCTATCGCACCGCCATCTTCGTGGCGAACCCGAACGAGCGCACGATCGCCGACGCGGATATTGCTGCGGTGGATGCCTCAGGCGTCTTGCCCGCGCCGGTCGTGACACAGGTGATCGGTGCCGAAACCTTCTGGCCTGCCGAAGACTACCATCAGGATTATTACAAGAAGAACCCGCTCAAATACCGTTACTATCGCGCATCCTGCGGACGTGATGGCCGGATCAAGGACCTCTGGGGCGACAGCGTCGCGGATCACTGATCCTTTGGTGCGGGGCAGGGGGGCGACGGGAATTCCGACTGTCCTGCGTGTCGCTTTTCCCACGCATCATCGTGCAGGTCCGGCGTGAAGCCTGACGCCAGATACAGATGGAAGCGCCGTGTGATCGGGCAGCCATTTCCGCGCGTGCCAAGCGGGATCGCAATCTCTCCGACCGAATCGAACGTGTTGAAGTCGCTGCGCAGCATCGGGCGCATTTCGGCGTGCAGCGAGACGACGAGCACCTTTTCGTCGAGCGGCGCTGCGAGAGGCACGGTTTCCGAGAAGCTTTTCGGGACGCCATAGCGCCGCCACGACAGCAGGGGTAAGGTCCTGTCGCGGGCATAATAGTCGAGGCCATGCCAGACTTCGCGCTCGTCAACGAGCACGGACGTCGCGCCCATCTCTGCCGCTTTCTGGAACACGTCTGCCGCCGCAATGTCCCAGCCGCGTGTACGCTTCTGCGCGTTGTCGAAACCGAGTTCGGTCGACATGTCGGCCGGCAGCAGCGCGACCGTGACGAAAAACAGGGCCAGCAGCGCATGAGCGGTGAGGTTGGCCCATAACAGGCCGGCGGGGCGATAGGCCTGATAGTGGCCAAAGCCGAGCATGCTGGCGGCAATTGCGCCGCCGATGAGCACGCGCAGCCAGAGGTCGAGATCCGGCGCCAGCAGCAGTGCCACGAAGGTCAGCCCGGCAATCCAGAACCACAGGCTGCGATTGGGCTGGGCGCGGATCAGCCAGGCGGCCACGAGCACGCTTGCTGCGGGCCAGGCCGTCACCGCCCAGTTGGCATTGGCCCGTGAGATGACGGCCTGCGCCAGGATGATGACGAGGACAGGAATCACGAAGCAGAGCAGCCAGCGGTCGCGCCCCATCAGGCCCTCATCCGATCGCCGCATCACGAACAGGCCGAAGACCAGCGAGATGAGGCTGATCGGGCCGAACACGCCCATCTGGTCGACCAGGAAGTCGAGCGCATGTTCCGGATGGAAGAGCTCGCCGCCGAGATTGGCATTGTCGACCGTGTGGCTGACCGTCTTGAAGTCATTGGCGGCATTCCAGGCCATGTGCGGGGCAAAGATGGCGGCTGCAACCAGCAAGGCGACCAGGCCCCGCCACGAGACCAGCGCCCGGCGCGTATCCTTGTCGAGCACCAGTGTCAGCCCGGTCCCGATCAGGAAATACAACATCGCGTATTTCGACAGGAAGCCCGCGCCGACGGCGACGCCAAGGCCCACCGCACTTGCCCAGCGGCCCTCACCGCTGCGCAGGCGCCAGAAGGCATACAGCCCGGCGCACCAGAACGGCATCAGCACGCCGTCGGTCGAGATAACGGCGGATGACAGGATCACGGCTGGCATCAGCGCATAGCCGAACGCTGCGAACATGCCGGTGCGCGCGTCGTACATGGCTCGCCCGAGCAGGAAGAGGAAGACGGCGCCGGTCGTGTGTAGGAAGGGCGCGGCCAGGCGCACGGCCCATTCCCCATTGCCGAACAGGGCCGTCACCGCGTGGATCACCCAGGCGATCATGGGCGGCTTGGAATAATAGCCCCAGTCGAGTGTTTCGCCCCAGCGCCAGTATTGCGCCTCGTCGGCATAAAGGTTCAGCGGCGCGGCGACGAGAAACCCGATTCGCAGCACAAGGAGCAAGCCGAGGCCAAGCAGCGTCGCGCGCAGATATGCCGAGTCCGATTCGTGTTTCTTGCCTGCCATGTCGTCTCACCTTGATACGTTCTGTGCTTATGCAGCGCACTCCCCGTCGAATACAGCCCCCTTTTCAGGCAAGGTCTGCCTCTTACGGGCCCAAACCGTGGCTTTTTTGCATCGCAGCAAATTGAATGACAGCATTCTCCGGGTACTAAGTTGAAGTGTTAAAAACTTGTCACTAATCCGTCACTCAGCGGGAGTAAGCGACCGCAAGCCGACCTTGCGAAGGTTTCAGGGTCGGGGGCTCATTTGCATCAGGGGAATATCATGATGAATTGGAATACTTTCGGTCGCGGCATGGCGGTTTCCGCCATCGCGCTCAGCGTCGCGGGCATCGCCTCCGCGCAGGTCACAACATCCAGCATTCGCGGACAAGTCTCCGATGCCGACGGCGGCGCCGTTTCCGGAGCGACAGTCGTCATCACGCACACGCCATCCGGCACCGTCTCAGCCGCCGTTTCCGGTGCGAACGGCACATTCTCCTCGCGCGGCCTGCGCGTCGGCGGACCTTACACCGTTGAAGTCACCGGCGCAGATTTCACGCCTGTCACCGTCACAGACATCTTTATCGCACTCGACCAGACCTACCCGCTGAACCTCACCGTTTCCGGCGCGCGTACGCTGGATACTGTTGTCGTCACTGGCAGCCAGCTCCAGTCCGGCTTCTCCAGCCAGGGGCTCACGACTTCGCTCGGCCTTGAAGCCCTCAACGAAGTCGTCACGATCGACCGCGACATCACTGATGCAGCCGAACTCGACCCGTTCGCAAGCGTCAACGTCCAGTCGGGTGGCGCCAAGGAACTGACGATTGCCGGCGCAAACAATCGGTTCAACTCGCTCACCATTGACGGCGTTGCGCTCAACGACCGCTTCGGCCTCAACGCCAACGGCTACCCGACCCAGCGTTCGCCCATTTCGTTTGACGCGATCCAGTCCCTGTCGATCGAAACCGCTCCATTCGATACGGAATATAACGGCTTCACCGGCGGCACGATCAACGCCGTGACGAAATCGGGTGCCAATGAATTCCATGGCTCGGCGTTCTACTTCAAGACCGACGACTCGATGGCCGGCAGCAAGATCGGCGACCGGAAGGTGGACCGCTCGTTCGAAGAAAAAACCTATGGCGGCACATTTGGCGGCCCGATCATCAAGGACAAACTGTTCTTCTTCCTCTCCTACGACAAGTATGAAGAAGCCGCCGCGCTTAACCGTGGCCCAACAGGCTCGGGTGCCGTCAATATCGAAGATGTGACGCCGGCAGATGTCGCTGAAATCAGCGACATCATGTCGACCGTCTACGGCTTCGACGTCGGCGATTTCGGCGGCGGCGTGCCACCGGTCGAAGACGAGAAGATTCTCGGCAGCATCGACTGGAACATCACCAACGACCATCGCGCGAAATTCACCTATATCAAGACCGAAGGCGCGAGCATCACCGAGCAGAACGGCAACAACTTCCTCCAGGGTGCGGATCTCGCTTACCCATCTTCCTGGTACAACAACTCGGAAAAACTCGAATCCTATATCGGCCATCTCTATTCCGACTGGACGCCAAACTTCTCGACCGAGGTCAAGATTGCCAAGACGACCCAGGCATCCGGCGCAGACAGCTTGAACGGTGCTGAGTTCTTCCTAGGCTCTGTCGAAACGTCGACAGGCACGGTCATCGCCTTCGGCCCGGACCGTTTCCGTCATGGCAACGAACTCGACCAGGAGTTCATGCAGTACAAGCTCAAAGCTGAATACCTGCTCGGCGATCACACGCTGAAGGCCGGATTCGAGCGGGAAGAAGTCGATGTCGACAACCTCTTCGCCCAGAACTCCGAAGGTACCTATGCGTTCGCGTCGATCGACGATCTGCGCAACCAGCTGGCCTATCGGGTCTCCTATGCCAATGCGATCACGAATGACGAGAACGACCTGCGGGCCATCTGGGGTTACAATTACAACTCCGTTTACGCTCAAGACACCTGGGATATCCGTGACGATCTCAGCCTGCTGTTTGGCCTTCGCTACGATTATTACGAATCGAAAGGCGAAATTCGCGAGAACCAGAACTTCATCGATCGCTACGGCTTCTCCAACACCAACGATCTTGACGGCCTGAATGTCTTTCTCCCGCGCTTCTCGTTCAAGTGGGATGCCAGTGACGACATCACCGTTCGCGGTGGTCTCGGCAAGTTCTCGGGCGGCGCACCAAGCGTCTGGGTGTCCAACAGCTATTCCAATGATGGTGTGATCAACGGAGAGGTCTTCGAGGGATCTTCGAGCGGACCATCGATCATTGCCGTTCCGAATACGCCAGATCCTGACTCGGGCAATTACATCCCAGCGAACCTTCTGGACCAGTTGGCCAACACTTCACCTGATGGTTCGGTCAACGCGCTCGACAATTCGTTCGAGATTCCATCGACCTGGAAAGCCAACCTCGGTGTCGCCGTAAACGCACCGGGCAACTGGCTGCTGACTGCTGACGTGCTTTACAACAAGCTCGAGAACGCACCTTACTGGTATGATGCAACCTGCGGTGATCCAGTTTCTGCCGCACCAGACGGCCGTCCTGTCTATAGCTGCGGTGGTGCACCACAGGCCATCCTCGTCGGCAGTGTCGACAAGGGCAACTCGCTCTTGTGGGCCGTGACTGCAAGCAATGACTGGGAAACAGCGATTGGTGATATTGATCTGTTCACCAGCTATACCCACGCAGACGTTAACGATATCGGCATGGGTACGTCATCGACTGCTACGTCCAACTATTCCGATACGGCGCGCTACAGCTACCAGAACCCGCGGACCGGCACGTCGAACTTCGAAGTCGAGCATCAGTTCAAAATGCGCCTGAACTGGGAGAAGGAATTCTTCCGCGACTACGCCACCAAGGCATCGCTGTTTGCGACCCGCCGTTCGGGCCAGCCTTACTCCTACACGTTCAACACGACGGGACGTAATGATGTGTTCGGCATCAACGAAAGCAGCGCCGATGATGCCGGTGCCACTTTCTACGTGCCGTCGGGCTTTGACGATCCGCTGTTCTCGGCGAACTCCTTCGGTGGAGACGTCAATCTCCAGCAGGACTTCTTCAGCTACATCGCAACGTCGGAACTCAACGAATACAAGGGCGGCATTGCGCCACGCAATGGCGATAATTCCCGCTGGTCGACAATCGTTGATCTTCGTCTCCAGCAGGAACTGCCAGGCGCGATGAAGAACCATCGTACCTTCCTGTTCCTCGACATTGAGAACCTCGGTAACCTGATCGACAGCAATGCCGGTCGTATCGAGCGTACCCGTTACGAGTACAAACGCCTGGTCAGCGCCGCGACGATCGAAAATGGCCAGTACGTCTATGGCTTCCCCGGCCGCGATGGCATCTGGGGCACAGGCGACCGGGATGAATCGACATTCAGCACGTCGAAGAATTCCGAAATCCTCAACCAGTCGCTCTGGCAGGTTCAGATCGGTGTGAAATACGAATTCTAGATCGTCCGCGATCCAGAATGCAGATTGGGGAAGGGCGGTTCGCGATGCGGGCCGCCCTTTTCCTTGTTTGAAACCTGTGGCAAGGCCCTGCGACGATGACTGACGCTCCCCGTTTCCTCCCGCCCGAATGGGCCCCGCAATCCGCACTCTGGTGCGGCTGGCCCCGCCTTGCCGATGAGTGGGGCGGCGATTTCGACGGTGCCCGCAGCGATATTGCAGCCTTCGTTCGCGCGGCAGCGGCCTTCCTGCCGGTCAAACTGGCGGCGGGCTCCGACGAGGCGGCTCAATCGGCGAGGGCGGAGGTGGGCGACGTGGCTGAGATCGTCGAGGTGCCGACCGGCGATATCTGGCTGCGCGATACCGGGCCGATCGTCACCAAAGGAGAGGGCGGCAAGCAAGCTGAGACGTTCCGCTTCAATGGCTGGGGCGGCAAATACCTGATGCCGGGCGATACCGAGACGGCGGCTGCCGTTGCCGGTATTGAGGGCATCGAGGTGCGCGCGCACGATGTCGTTCTGGAAGGCGGCGCGATTGACGTTGACGGGGAAGGGCGCCTGCTGACGACACGGCAATGCCTGCTCAACCCGAACCGCAATGGCGACTGGACCGAAGCCGATGCCGAAGCGGCTCTGGCAAAGGCTTTCGGCGTCAGCGAAGTGATCTGGCTGGGTGATGGCCTGCTCAATGATCATACCGATGGCCATGTCGACAATATCGCGCGCTTCATCGCGCCGGGTCATGTCCTGTGCCAGCACCCGACAGGGCCTGACGACCCGAACGCCGAGATACTGCTCGCCATCGAGGACAGCCTGCGCGGGGCCGGCCTGATGGTGACGACCATCTCGTCACCCGGCCTTGTTCATTTCGGGGATGGCAAACCGGTACCGGCCAGCCACATCAATTTCACCATCACCAACGGCGCAGTCCTCGTGCCGACCTATGATGAGCGTTTCAGCCTCGTCGCGCTTGCCGAACTCGGCCCGCTGTTTCCCGGCCGGAAAATCATTGGCCTGCCGGCATTGAACATTCTGCGCGGTGGCGGCAGTTTCCATTGCATGACGCGCGAGATACCTGCCTAATCCCGGTTCGCCCACCCCCTTGCCACACCCCTCGGACCCCCGCCCATGACCCGCTCGATCACCCTTGCCACCATCCAGTTTTCACCGAGCGACGACGTTCAGGCGAATATCGACCGCGTCGCCGGATTCGTTGAACAGGCTGCAGGACGGGGCGCCGATGTCGTGCTGCCGCCGGAACTCTTCTGCGGATATTATTTCTGCAAGACCCAGGAAGAAGAGCATTTCGCCCGCGCCCTGCCATGGGAAACCCACCCGGCGGTCGTGCAACTCACGGAAATTGCGAAGAAATTCGACGTAGTAATTCCCGTTTCGATCTTCGAAAAGGACGGTCCTGCCTATTACAATTCGCTCGTCATGCTCGACGCAGACGGCGCAGCGCTCGGCGTCTACCGCAAGAGCCATATCCCGGACGGACCCGGCTACCAGGAAAAATTCTATTTCCGTCCGGGCAATACCGGCTTTCGCGTCTGGGACACCAAAAAGGGAAAAATCGGCGTCGGCATCTGCTGGGACCAATGGTTCCCGGAAGCGGCGCGCGCCATGGCCCTGATGGGCGCTGACGTGCTGCTCTACCCGACGGCCATTGGGGCCGAGCCGCAGGATGCCTGTCTCGATACCGCCGCGCGCTGGCGCCGCGCAATGCTCGGACATGCGGTGTCGAATGTGATTCCGGTCTGCGCTGCAAACCGCGTGGGCGACGAGCAGGGACAGGCCTTCTACGGTACGAGCTTCATTTCCGACCAGACCGGCGAAGTCGTCGCCGAGATGGACCGCGCCAAAGAAGGCGTCATTGTCGCGACGTTCGATCTCGACATGATTGACCGCGAACGGGCGGCCTGGGGTTTCTTCCGCGATCGGCGACCGGACCTGTACGGGTCGTTGCTCTAGTCCTGCTTCACGCGGCGGGCTGCATCGAACCAGTCGGTCATGACGCCGCCCGGCACGCGGGACAGGTCGCGGTACCAGTCAGGCAGCTTGTTCACGGCGTCGGCCGTGTCGCCCCAGCGGCGCAGGTTGGCGTCAGCGGCCTCGTGAAAGGCTTCGCGCATGCGTGCCTCGTCCATGGGCTGAAAATTCGACATGCCCTGCGCACTGGCAATGCTCTTTTGTGCCTTGAGCATCATTTCCAGCATTGAAGCGCTGAGGGAGAGGGATGCGCGCCACGGCGCCAGCCAGAGGTCCATCATGAATCAAATTCCTTGTTTCTGAGTAGGACAATAGGCCTTTATTGTGCGGCGCACAACAAATCCGATGCCAAACCTGCCCGGTTGCCCCGTTTTCGCCGCGAGCGAATGCACATAGTCTCCTGCCATGACTGATTTTCTGTTCACCAATTTCGTTCCCTCGCCGGCGCGCGGCCGGGTCCTCGTCTTCGATTCCGGCGTTGGCGGCCTGACCGTTGCCGAGGAAATCCGGGCGCTCGGGCCGGCATTGGGCGTGCACTATGCGGCCGATAGCGACTTTTTCCCTTATGGCGACAAGTCCGACGAGGCCCTGAGAGAGCGCCTGCCACGGGTTGCCAAGATGCTGTGCGACCATGTCCGGCCCGACGTGTTCGTCATCGCCTGCAATACGGCCAGCACGCTGGCGCTGGCCGAGATTCGCGCCGTCCTCGATATTCCGGTGGTCGGGACGGTCCCGGCGATCAAACCGGCGGCAGCCTTCAGCCAGACGGGCACGATTGGCCTGCTGGCGACGCCCGGTACCATTCGCCGGGCCTATACGGCTAGGCTGATCGATGAATTCGCCAGCGGGCACCGGGTCATCATGCATGGCAGTATTGAACTCGTGCGGCTCGCCGAGGCCCATGCGCGCGGTGAAGACGTGCCGATTGAGGCGATCGCGGCGGCGCAGGCCCCGCTGTTCGAGGCGCCTGGCGGCGGCCAGATCGACACGGTCGTTCTGGCCTGCACGCATTTTCCGCTGGTGCGCGGGCAATTGATCGCCAGCGCGCCGCACGGTGTCAGCTATGTCGATTCCGGCGCGGCGATTGCCCGGCAGACGATTCGCGTTCTGCCACATGAAGCCGAAGCGCGTGGCGTCGGTGGTTCAGCCTACCTGACGAGCTCGCCCGAGGAGTCGCCGGATCTGGCACTGGTCCTCAGGCGTTACGGTTTCCCGGATGCTCACTTGGTGGCTTTGGACCCGATCGAGATGACTTCTGCGCCGATGGCATTGTAGAGGCTCGGCCATGGTGCATCGTGCACGATTGCGACTTCGGTCTCGCCAAACCCGTTGAACCGGCTCGACATGGCACGGCCATAGGCGCCGATATTACCGAATTCGAGATAGTCGCCCTCGGTCAGGCCGGCCGGCAGCCAGACCTTGTCAGGGAACTTGTCGGTCGAATCGCAGGTCGGTCCATAGACCGTGTATTCAGCCATGCCACGCAGCTTGCGTCCGTCACCCGTGATGGCGCGCATCGGGAACTGCCAGCGCTCGTGCACCGCATCGTAGAGAGCACCGTAGGAACCGTCATTGATGTAGATCGAGCCGGGTTTCGCGAGTTCAACGCGCACGAGCAGGCTTTCGGCTTCGGCGACAAGCGCGCGGCCGGGTTCGCACCAGAGGTCGGCGTTTTCGAGCACGAACATGTTCTCGAACGAGGTTTCGACCATGGCCGCATAGGCTTCCAGCGATGGCGGGGGCGTATCGGCATAGATTGACGGTAAACCGCCGCCAACATCCACGATATCGACGGTGACACCGGCCGAGATGATGATGCGCGAGACGTCGGCCATGGCCGTGGCCCAGGCCGAAGGCTTCATCGCCTGGCTGCCGACGTGGAAGGAAACGCCCAGTTCATCGGCATAGCGGCGGGCTTCGCGCAGGATCTCTGCAGCGTCGTCTTCGTTCGCACCGAATTTGCCGGTCAGCGGCAGGGTCGCGCCGTCATTCGAGACGCCAATGCGTACGATGATGGTGAGGTCCCTGGCGTGGCCTGTTTCTTCGAGGATCTTTTGCAGTTCGGCCTGTGTGTCGGTCACGAAGATGCGAACGCCGTACTGGTGGTAGGCACGAGAAATCGCGCGGCGGTTCTTCACTGGGTGAAGGAATGCCATGCGAGCGCCGGGGAACCGGTTGTAGATCAGTTCGACCTCGTTTTCCGAGGCCACGTCGAAGCTGGTAATACCGGCTGCCCAGAGGGCATCGAGCACGTGCACGCCGGGATTCGCCTTGACGGCATAGAAGGGCTGGGCCGGGAAGCTTTCCCGGAACCATTTCGCAGCCGCCGTCACCCGATCCGGGCGGAAGCAGTAGACAGGAACATCTGGCTCTTGCGAGCGCACGATATTATAGGGGGTAGCATAGGAGTGCATGACACCTAACCTCCAAAGGGCTTTTAACCAGCTTCGGGCGTTAGTGCAGGGGGCCCCCAGTTTAAGGGTTGGCCCAGATGTCCGCCACATCCGTATTCGGAGCGTGAGATATGCGAACATGAGCGCGAGTGCAAGTGAAAAAATGAGTCCCCCCGAATGGATGTCACAGAAACGTCATGTAACTTCGACATGATTGTCATGCCCGCAGGGTATTCCGGCCCTCGAAACCCGATCCCGGGAATGATTCTGCAGGAGCAAATCTCATGAAATCTGGCATGACTTTCGGAACAATCAGTCTGATGGCATTGGCGCTGGTCGCCTGCGGCAAGACAGACCTTTCCACGCTTGAGGCATCGGATGCCGCGCCCGACCGGCCGGAAATGTCCGGTTCGACCCAGAAGATCAAGATTGTCGGGTCTTCGACGGTTTCGCCCTTCGCCACCACGGTGGCCGAACGTTTTGGAGCGACGTCCGGTTTTTCCACCCCGATTGTCGAAACCACGGGCACCGGTGGCGGCTTCAAGGCTTTTTGCCAGGGCGTTGGTCCTGACCAGCCTTCGGTCTCGAGTGCTTCGCGTCCGATCAAGGCCAGCGAAACCGCACTCTGCGCCGGCAATGGTGTAACCGAAATCACCCCGGTCGAGATCGGTTATGACGGCATCGTCGTGGCTAACTCCAAGGAAGGCCCGGATTTCGATATCTCGAAAACGGAACTCTATCTGGCCTTGGCCCAGGATGTGCCGGACGGCGCGGGTGGCTTTCAGGCCAACCCCTACAAATCCTGGCACGATGTAAGCCCTAGCCTGCCGGATGAGCCGATCATGGTGTTCGGCCCGCCGCCGACATCCGGCACGCGCGACGCGTTCGTCGAGCTCGGCATGGAGCATGGCGCCGAGGCACTGCCCGAACTGGCCGCGCTGAAGGCGAGCGATGGCGATGCTTTTAAAAGCCGCGCCCATACGATCCGCACGGATGGTGCCTGGATCGATTTCGGTGAGAATGACACAGCGATAATCCAGTCGCTGGTAAAGACGCCAGCGGCTATCGGCGTGCTGGGATATTCATTCCTCGAACAGAATGGAGACCGGATGAAAGGAGCCGAGCTCGCGGGCGTGCCGGCGACGTTTGAGAATATCAATTCAGGTGAATATGGCCTGTCGCGCGTGATGTTCATCTATGTGAAGGACCAGAACCTGAACCTGGTGCCCGGCCTGATCGACTATGTCGAAGCCTTCACGTCCGACAACGCATTCGGCCCGGACGGATATCTGGTCGAGAAGGGCCTGATTCCGCTCAGCGACGCGGATCGCGCAGCCCAGCGTGTGATCGTCGAAGGTCTCAAGGCTGAAGCGGCCGAATAGGCCGACGCGCCAAACGCTCACAAATCTGACCGGCTGCTTTTCGGGCGGCCGGTTTTTTTGTGTCTAGAGCCCGTCGATCGGCGGCTTCTTGCGGCGGCGCAGGCGAATCTTCTGCCAGAACCGGCGGCGCGCGGGGGCGGGCAGGGGCTGGAGGTTCTCGATGAAGGCTTCGGCGCAGGATTTCCAGCTATAGGTTTCAGCATAGGCGCGGCAGGTTTCGCGGCTGAGCGTCAGGCAGTCTCGCGCCCCTTGGGCGAGGTCACCCCCGACGGGCGTGATCGTGCCGGCATTGGAGCCGGGAATCACATCGCGCGGACCGGTCGCGTCGAAGGCTGCGACAGGGATTCCGGATGCCATGGCTTCCAGCACGACGAGGCCGAACGTATCTGTCAGGCTCGGAAATACAAACACATCCGCGCTGGCATAAATGGCCGCAAGCTCCTCGCCGAATTTGCCTCCCAGGAAGGTCACGTTCGGATAGTTGCGCTTCAGTTCTTCGAGCTGAGGCCCGTCGCCGACGATGACTTTCGATCCCGGCAGGTCGAGTTCCGCAAAGGATTCGATGTTCTTTTCCACCGCGACGCGTCCGACATTCAGGAAGATCGGGCGCTGCAGACCCTTGAACGGGTCATTCTCTGCCCCTTCCGGGACACGGCGGGCCGGATCGAACATTTCAGTGTCGACGCCGCGCGTCCAAGCGACCAGATTGATGAACTTGCGGGCCCGGAGTTCCTCGACCATCGAGGGCGTTGGGACCATGACCTTGCCGGAATATTTGTGGAACCAATGAACAAACGAATAGCCCCAGGATATTGGAACGGGCAGGCGCGCCGACACGTATTCCGGAAAGCGGGTATGGTAGGCGGTCGAGAAGGGGTGCTTGACGATCAGGCACATGGAGCGGCCAGCCATGCCAAGCGTGCCCTCGGTGGCGATATGGATCGCATCTGGCTCGAACTCGTGGAAGCGCTCCTCGATTTTCTTGCGGGCAAACAGGGCCAGCTTGATCTCGGGATAGGTCGGCAGGGGTACAGTGCGAAAGCCGTCACCAGGGTGCACGACTTCCCAGATATGGCCCATCGCTTCGGATTCGGCGATCACCCGCTTCATCGTGCGGACGACGCCGTTGACCTGAGGATCCCAGGCGTCGGTAATCAGCAGAATGCGCATCGGGTCTCCTTGAGGCCGCCGTACGGTCGGCGGCAATGTGGCGGGGTTGGTCCTATGCGTAAAGAGGCGGAACAACTGCAATGTTGCTCGCGTTTGTCTCTATGTGCCGATATGACTGTGCCCGTAAACATTAAATACCCGGCAGACTATTGCTCTGTCTTGCGGATACCCCTGAAACTTTTGCCCCCCGGAATGCCATATGCCTGATTCGCTGCCCACTGCGTCCCTCGATTGGAACGATCTCGACGCCCAAAAATTCGATGACGAGGAGGCCCTGCTCGAAGGGTTGCTGAAGGACGCACCGCTTGACGATGGCGCACGCCAGGCTGCGGTGCGCCATGGGCGCGAACTTGTCGAGATCGCCCGTAGCCGGGGCGGCAAGAAAGGCATGATGGAGAGTTTCCTGGAGGAGTTCGGCCTGTCGAACTCTGAAGGCCTGGCGCTGATGTGCCTGGCCGAGGCGCTGCTCAGAGTGCCGGACGCAGAGACGCGTGACGACCTGATCGCCGAGAAGATCCACTCGGGCGACTGGGCCTCCCACCTCGGCCAGTCCGAAAGCTGGCTGGTCAACGCATCGACCTGGGGCCTGATGCTGACGGGCCGGGTGATCGGCGTGCCGAAATCGCTCGAGAAAGGTCCGGGGGCGTTTGTCTCCGGCCTGATCCGCGAAAGCGGCGAACCGGTGATCCGTGCGGCCATGATGCAGGCCATGCGCATAATGGGTGAACAATTCGTCCTTGGCCGGACCGTCAAGGAAGCCCTGAAGCGCGGCAAGCGCATGGTGAAGTCAGGCGAAGCGGCCCATTTCAGTTTCGACATGCTGGGCGAGGGTGCGCGGACTGCTGAAGACGCAGCGCGCTACCTAAAGGCTTATGAACTCGCGATCGACGCGGTCGCCGCCGTAAAGGACGTCGGAACGGTGCCGGAAAAGGCGAGCGGCGTTTCGGTCAAGCTTTCCGCCCTGCACCCGCGCTTTGAAGCCGTGAACGAGACGCGCGTCATGGCCGAACTCTATCCGCGCCTGCTCGCTCTGTGCGAAAAAGCGGCGGAGGCGAATATTCACCTTTGCCTTGATGCGGAGGAAGCCGACCGGCTGGTGCTCAGCCTCAAATTGTTCGACCGCCTTGCCCGCGAACCGTCGCTCAAGGAATGGACGGGCCTTGGCCTTGCCATCCAAGCCTACCAGAAACGCACCTTGACGGTGATCGAGAACCTGACGCGCCTTGCCGAAGAGACCGGGCAGCGTTTCATGATCCGTCTTGTGAAGGGGGCGTATTGGGACAGCGAAATCAAGCATGCCCAGGTCGAGGGCTATCCGAATTTCCCGGTCTTCACGACCAAGCCGGGCACCGACCTTCACTTCCTTGCCTGCGCAAAAATGATGCTTCAGGCGTCCCCGAAGATTTATCCCCAATTCGCGACGCACAATGCCCACACGCTAGCGGCAGTCGACCTGCTGGCGGAGGCGGCTGGCGTTACTGCGTATGAGTTCCAGCGTCTGCACGGTATGGGCGAAGCGCTGTATGATGCCGCTGAAGCGGGGCGCCGCGTGCGCGTCTATGCCCCGGTCGGGGCGCATAAGGACCTGTTGCCCTATCTCGTTCGCCGCCTGCTCGAAAACGGCGCCAATGCGAGCTTCGTGCATTCCTTCCTCGATCCGGACGTTCCGGTCGAAGACGTCGTCGATGATCCGATCACACGGGTCGAGATCGGCCCACGCCGGCATCCGGGTATTCCGACGCCGCCGCGCCTTTACGGGCCGGAGCGGCGCAATTCAACAGGCCTTGATCTCAGCCAGAAAGCGGTGCGCCAGGCGATGGCCACCGCGTTGAAATCCTTTCGCGACAGCCCGGCCATTGCGGCAGGCGCGATTGTCTCCGGAAAGCCCGATACCGGTGGCGGCGACATGATCCGTGTGCCGTTCGATACAGGCCATATCCTGGGCGCCTGCAAGGAAGCGAGTGCTGACGCCATCGACAAGGCGCTAGGCGCTGCCGTGAAATTCCAGCCTTCATGGGATGCCCTCGGCGGATCGAAGCGCGCAGAGCACCTGCGCGCCATGGCGGATGCGATGGAAGAAAACGCCCCCCGCCTGATCGCGCTCATGGCGCGCGAAGCAGGCAAGACGCTGCTCGATGGCGTGGCCGAAGTCCGCGAGGCGGTCGATTTCTGCCGCTATTACGCGGCGCAGGCCGAGCATGAGTTCGAGGGCGCGGTGCGCCTGCCGGGGCCGACGGGCGAGACCAACCACCTCTCCCTGCACGGGCGCGGCGTGTTCTGTTGCATCAGTCCATGGAATTTCCCGCTCGCGATCTTCACGGGCCAGATCGCGGCGGCTCTCGCAGCCGGGAACACGGTCGTGGCCAAACCTGCCGAGCAGACGCCGCTGGTGGCATTCGAGGCGGTTCGCCTGTTCCAGAAGGCCGGCCTGCCGGTCGATGCACTTCACCTCCTGCCGGGCAAGGGTGAGACAGTGGGCGCGGCACTGACGGCTGACCTGCGCGTCTCGGGTGTCTGCTTCACGGGCGGCACGTCGACGGCGCGCCTGATCAATCGGGCGATTGCCGGACGTGATGGTGCGATCATTCCGCTGATCGCCGAGACGGGCGGCCTGAACGGCCTGTTCGTTGATACAACCGCCCTGCGGGAACAGGTCATCGATGACATGATCGCGTCGGCCTTTGGCTCTGCAGGCCAGCGCTGCTCGGCGCTGCGGATTGCCTTCATTCCGAAGTCGACCTCCAAGAGCCTGATCGAGGGCCTGATTGGGGCGATGAACGAGCTGAAGCTTGGCGACCCGGCCGAAGCCGATACCGATATGGGGCCGGTGATCGACGCCGATTCGCGCAAATTGCTCGAGGCGCACCTCGACAAGATGCGCAAGGAGGCAAAAGTCCTGCACCAGGTCGACGCCGGGAAGATTGGCCAGGAGGGGTTCGGCTTCGGGCCGGCCTTGGTCGAACTGTCATCGATGGACCAGATTCAGGAAGAGAATTTCGGACCGATCCTGCATATCCTTCTCTATGATCCTGACAATGTGAAGAAGGTCGGTGCCGCGCTGAAAGCGAAAGGCTACGGCCTGACCCTGGGCGTGCATTCGCGGCTGGAGCGCTTCCATGCGACTGTGGAGTCGGTCTGCCCCGTTGGAAATACCTATGTGAATCGCTCGATGACCGGCGCCGTTGTCGGTGTGCAGCCATTTGGCGGGGAAGGCCTGTCGGGCACCGGGCCCAAGGCGGGTGGGCCGCATTATCTCCATCGTTTCGCCAATGAGCGGGTGGTAACAGTAAATATCACGGCGCAAGGCGGCGATGCCGAACTGCTGAGCCTGTAAAGGGAGACGACCTGATGTCGAGACTTGCCTGTAGTGCCGCGCTGGGGGTGCTTTTGATTGCCTCCTGCGGGAAGACACCCGACGCGCCAGACACCGAGGTCACTCAGGGTGCCGAGCTTCCGGTGGGGGAGACTCAGTTGGTGGTCGATCCCGAGGCGATTGCGGACGTGCCGCAGCACCTGGAAGTGACCAAGGACTATTTCGTTGGTTCAGCCAGTATCGATGATTCCCTGTTCGAGATCGCGCCGGACATTGCCGCCACGCTGGTCGAGGATGCGCGGGGCCGACTGGAGGCCATGGACGCTGATGCGCTGGCCTACAAGGAAGCGGATCCCGAATATTTCAATCCCTACAGCCTGTCGATCCAGTGGACATTGAAAGCGGCAGCTGGCGACCTGATCAGCCTTGAAGGATTCACGGCGGCCTATTCCGGCGGTGCGCACGGAAATTACGGAACCGATGCGCGCATCTACAGTCTCCAGAACGGGAAGCAGGTGTCCCTGAGCGACCTGCTGACGGATCCGGCGGGCGCCATGGCGGAAAGTCTGCCATTCGTTCTTTCCGACATCGCGCAGCAGCGGACAGAAAAAGTCGGCGGCGGGGCATCCGCTCAAACATTCCGCGCGGAAACGGCTGACGCTGTGTCGGCTGACACTATCCTAAGCGGTGAGCTTGGTCTGGTCGCATCGACCCAAGCCGGTACGTTTGGCGGTTTTGTCGTGCACTTTGCACCCTATGAAATCGGCTCCTATGCCGAGGGCGCGTACAAGGCCGTCGTGCCGCAGTCGGTCTTCGGGGATTTCCTGAAACCTGAATATGCCGGACTGTTCGCAGGCGGGCCGGTTACCGAAGACTAAATCCCTACCTAGCGAAGCGCCTCATGATCGATGCGCAACAGCCGGAAGCGCGACGCCCTGTCCGTTTCCGCATCGACCAGGCCGGGCCAGTCTTCACCCGCGCTGAGCGCTACATAGAGCGGGGCGACAGAACCATCGAAGGTTAGATTGGTTGTGCAGACGGCGACATAGGTGAACGGTGCGAGTGCTTCGCGGCGTGCGGTGCTGTCGCTCATGATGAAGGTCTTCACGACCCGACTGATACTGGGCGCGGCACGGTGGAATGGCAGCGACGCGAGTTGGTGCAGGCTGTGCGTGGACTCAATATGCTCAGCCAGCGTGAACGACAGGCCTGAGGGCGCCATGACGATGCCGGGCGGAGCATTGTCGAGCGCAGAAAAATCGGTGTCCTTGCAGGCATCGCCATCCATTATCAGGATCGGGTCGACCGCGAGCTCTGTGCGGTTTGCCAGTCCGACCAAGGCCAACCCGAGAACAACGGGCACCGCGAGTGGCGCGAGCCGCTTCGTCCATGAACTGACCGTCGGAAGCACCATCATGACAGCGGGAACGAACAGCGGGATGAAGACCGCCGGGAACCGGAAATTGCGGGTCTGGAGAATGGTCAGGATCAGGGCGGCGGTTGCCATAAGAAGAATGACCAGCGCACCGGCCGTGCGCGGCCGGGCCCAGTACCCGGCCGCGATGAGCACGGCCATCAGTCCGCCCATGACGATCGGAATGGCCAGCGGTGCCCCCCTGGCATAGCCATCGATGAGACCGTGTTCCTGCGGGATGCGGGCGAACCAGTATTCGTTCGCAATGGGGTCGATCATCCACAGGGGACCGGCATGGCAGGCCGGAAAAGCCAGCCACAATCCGGCCAGCAGGACCGCGCCCGGGACAGCCAGGCTGGACATCCGCGCGACCGGTCGGGCGAAGCGCTCATGTCGCCAGAGGCGCGGGGCCGCCGCGAGGACCAGTCCGCCGAGGCAAAGGGCGGCAATCCAGGGTGCCGACAGCGCATCGCACCGGACCTGTGACATCGCGCCGGGTCCGATCAAAAAAAGGCTCGCCGGCAGGGCGACGAAGAACAGTGTCAGGCCAGCCTGGGAGAGTCGCCGGGCTAGGTCGGCGTCGCGTGTCCAGACAGCTGCAAGGCCGATACCGACGAGCGCCAAGGCGACAAAGGGCGCACACTCCAGTCCCACGGCGACGGACAGGAAACTGGCCAGTCCGATCAGTACGCCGGCGTGTCGATGCGGAGACACGAGCCCGAGGCAGAGTGCCAGCATAAGGACGAGCTGGACATTGTGATGGTCGATGCGCCCGGGATAGAATTCAGGCAGGGCGAACAGCGAGGCGACAGCCGCAGCGATAATCGGCAGCGCGCGCAAATGGGGGCCTGAAATATGCTGGATTACGCGCGCTGCCAGGGCGGCATAGGCGACAAACCAGAGCGGGGGCACCACGAGGCGCGCGGCTGCGAATGCCGCGTCGGGGTCCATGAAGAGACCGAGCAGCCAGGTCGCCACCACATAGGGCGCATCCACGAGCCGGGACCATGGCGTGATATAGGCGTCGGGCATTGCGATGACAGGCCAGGAGAGGTCATGCCACTGGCTGTCCCGCAGGAGGTCGGCGATTTGCAGCTTGCGGGCGACGTCGTCGACGTCGGCGGCGAAGCTGGCGCCGGGCGGACCGTCCAGCAGCAGGAGACCGATGCCCGTCACAAGGAAAAGCAGGAAGACGCGCCAATAGGGCGTCGCGGTCAGATCTCCAAAGTCCAGGATTGCAGGCATCAGGCGCTCTCTCGTGGTTCAGCGCACGCTGCTACAAACCTTTTAAGCAAGGCCTAAATATCGGACTCGGCCTTTCAGGGTTGGCCGGCGCACGGACAGAATACGAAATCTCGCGGGTCGGATCCATCGGCCAGCGAGGCCCCGGCCCGTTTTCCAATAGGCGACGACTTGCGGATAGTCATGTTCCGCGTTCGCAAATTTGATCGAGGTCCCGGTCCGTGCGCGTTCCGTGAAAGGCGAGGGACCTGCGCCAGCGGGATAGGCGTTGAACACAGCGGGCGGACCGGGTTCGATACAGGTCTGTCCGAAGAATGTGACGGCATCATCTTGCAGGGACACAGCATAGGCGAAAAGAAATCCGTGTTCGGGCGACGACCAGACTTCGCGGTAGATGCCATCTTCGCTTTCCCAGCAACCCGTCAGCCAGCCAAGGGAGTGTTCTTCCTCGGCAGAGGTCGTTGCAGTGCTGCAGCCGGCAAGCAGGAACAGGACGGCTAGCCGCTTCACGGTTTCACCAGTGTGCAGCCGAGGCCTGGCTCGAAGCGAGCTTTCGCGCTGACCAGGCCGCCGAGCACTGTGGCGCTGGTTTCCGCGCCATCATCGGCAATGCTGACGGCGCTGATATCGGTGGTGAAGTCATCCATGCAACTGTCCATCGGGCGTTCGGCGACATGCAGGCAGGAGCAGACCTGCTTGGCGCCATAGGCGGTCGCGACGCGGGCAAATGCGACCTGGTCCTTCAGCCAGACCTGCCAGCCGAAGCCGATAAGGACGAGCATCACACCGAGCGTGATGAGAAGGACTTTGACGACTTTCAAGTGATGCCCCTAAGCTGGGTCAAAGGTTAGGGGAGAAGCATTGTCGTGGGCAACCATTTCTTGAATTCCGCAGCGCTCAGGATGAGCCTTCTGGGCCTTGTATTCATTGCCGCGCTGCCCGCCGCCGCGCAGGAACTCGTGCCCTCAACGCCGCAGCCGGCGGAACTGGCCTGGCCGACGAATGGTTGGGAGACCGGGGAGATGGATGCGGGCGTGGCGGCCATTGTGACGCCCCTGATCGACAAGGTGATCGCCGGCGAGAAGGCAGGCCCGATGGGCGAGACGCGGGCGGTCGTGATCATCCACGAGGGCAAGCTTGTGGCTGAGGCCTATCGCGACGGGTTCGGGCCGAAGACGAAACAGATCTCGTGGAGCATGGCGAAATCGGTGACCTCGGCGCTGGTCGGGCGGGCGGTGGCGCTTGGCCTGATTGACGATATCGACGCCGCGATGCCGACGCCGTTCGAAGCAGGCGATCCGCGGGCTGAGATTACCTGGGGCCAGTGGCTGACCATGACGGACGGGCTCGACTATGCCGAAATTGGCGCGACGAGTATGGCGGAAAATGACGTTATCCAGATGATGTTCGGCAAGGGGCGGTTCGATGTGCTGGACTATGTGAAGAGCGATTTGCCGCTGATCCATGAGCCCGGTACGCACTGGAATTATTCGACGGCGGCGTTTCATCTGATCGGGCGGGCGGTTCAGGATACACTCCGTGAGAACCCCCAAATCAAGGGATCGGTATGCGGAGACAAGCCCTGCCTCAAGCCGATCTTGTGTGCGTTCCGACCCGACAATGGCCAGCTGGCAGAGGGGGACAAGCGCCCTGCCGAGACGGAGGACCTCTCTCGCGAGGAAATTGATGAGTGTATCGCTCGCTCGTTTTTTGATGAACTTCTTTTGCCTCGTATCGGCATGGACGCCCTCGTCGAATTCGATGCGGCGGGGACGTATCTCGGCGGCTCTCTGGTCTGGGCGAGCCCGCGGGATTTTGCGAAATTCGGCTATCTCTATTTGCGCGATGGCGTGTGGGATGGCGAGCGCCTGCTGCCGGAAGGCTGGGTGGATTTCGCGCGGACGAAAACCCCAGCGGACAATAGCAATGTTTATGGTGCGGGCTGGTGGATCACCGCTTATGGCGCGCCGCTGACCCATGCGCAGAACGCGGCGACGCCGCCCTGGGACGCCTTCCATGCCGGGGGGCATGAGGGCCAGACCATCTGGGTCGTGCCGAGCCGTGACCTCGTGATCGTGCACCTCGGCCTGATGGAGAACACGGACGAAAACTGGTCAGCACTCTACGAGTGGAACCAGGAAATTGCGCGGGCCTTTCCGGAAGTTGCGGCGGCGGTGGAGTAGCGCGCGCGGCGCCTGAGGGGCTTTGAGGTCATTCTCCGCCGACCATAAAGTGGGCCATCAGGGTGGTGACGGGCTTAGACTTTTCGTCCTGCCAGGCGACCGCCTGGACCGAGCACATGCGCCGGCCCATCTTGGTGATGGTGGCGCGGGCGTAGAGGTCTTTTGCGTGGGCCTGTCGCATATAATCGATGGTAAGGTTGATCGGGCGGGGCGGGCGGACGAGGTGTTCGCTGACGAGGAAGACCTGCGCCATGGCCGCGATCTCGAGGAAGGCGCCGATGGCACCGCCATGGATGGCGCGGATGGCAACATTGCCGATCAGCTTGTCCTGGAAGGGGAGGATGGCGGTCATCTCGTCGCCCATGACTTCGCAGCGCATGCCGAGTTCCTGCGCGAACGGCGTGCGCGCGATGAAGGCGGCGACTTCTTCAGCGCGGCTGAGCACGGCTTCACTCGGCATTATTGCCTCCCATCGTGTACGGTGCGCGGGGCTTGGTGATGGCGAAGGCGCCGGCGGCGGTGGCGATCACCTTGTCGCGGGTCTCGTGGAAAGCCCAGGCGCGGGTGAAGCAGATCGAGCGGGTAACGTGATAGCACTCGGCTTCGCCGAGAATGTCGCGGCGCGGTTCGGCAGGGCGCATGTAGTCGATGCGCAGGTCGAGCGTTGCGACATAGCGCAGGTGGTCCATGGCGGACCCGGCCGCCGTGCCGCAGAGATTGTCGAGGAAGGCGGTCAGGACGCCACCATGGATGACGCCCGTGTCGGGATCGCCGACAAGGCGCTCCTTCCATGGCTGGAGGCCCCAGACATGGCCTTTTTCCACTTTGGTCATGCGGAAGCCGAGGCGCCGTCCCCAGGGGATGACTCCGGAGATCATGTCGAGGTTACCCTGCATCAATTCCAGCGGGACCGGTGCTGACGTCGCGTCATCGCTCATGTGCAGACCTCTTTGTTTGACGTTCGATCCGCCCCGGATAACATCTGGTCAGGAACGTGGGAACACTTCACGCGAGGGAGGACATGCCAAATGGCATTTGACGGCAGCAGAAAACCGAAAACATGCATCATAGGGGCCGGGTGCTCTGGCTTCACCATGGCCAAGCGCCTGAAGGACAAGGGCGTGCCCTATGACTGTTTCGAGATGTCGGACAATATTGGCGGCAACTGGTATTACAAGAACCCGAACGGCACCTCGTCCTGTTACCAGAGCCTGCATATCGACACGTCGAAATGGCGTCTCGCCTTCGAGGATTATCCCGTGCCGGACGACTGGCCGGATTTTCCGCATCATGCCCAGCTGTTGCAGTATTTCCATGACTATGTGGACCATTTCGGGCTGCGCGAGACGATCACGTTCAATACGGCCGTGACCGATTGCGAGCGCTTGCCGGACGGGCGCTGGAAGGTGACGCTGTCGACGGGCGAGTCGCGCGAATATGAAGCGGTCGCGGTGGCAAACGGTCATCACTGGGATGCGCGGATGCCGACCTATCCCGGGCATTTCGATGGTTACCAGGTGCATTCCCACCATTATCGCGACCCGTTCGAGCCATATGACTTCCGGGGCAAGAACGTGATGATTGTCGGCGCCGGCAATTCGGCGATGGATATCTCGTCGGAACTGTCGCAGCGGCCGATCGCGCACAAGCTGTTCATCTCGATGCGGCGCGGCGTGTGGGTGCTGCCGAAATACATCGACGGGACGCCGGCGGACAAGGCGGCGCTGCCGCCATGGCTACCCGCCAAGCTTGGCCGCAAGCTGGCCCGCGCCAAGATCAAGAAAACGATCGGCATGATGGAAGATTACGGCCTGCCGAAGCCCGACCATGAGCCGCTGGACGGGCACCCGTCAGTGTCGGGTGAGTTCCTGACGCGGGTCGGTTGCGGTGACATCCTGCCAAAGGGCGCGATCGAGCGGCTGGACGGCGACAGCGTCGTGTTCAGCGATGGCAGCCGCGAGAAGGTGGATGCGATTGTCTGGGCGACCGGATATAACGTGACCTTCCCGTTCCTGAAGCAGAAAGAGCTGATGCCGCAGGAGAATACGTTCCCGCTGTACAAGCGCATGGTGAAGCCCGGCTTCGAGAACATGTTCTTCCTGGGACTGGCCCAGCCGCTGCCGACACTGGTTAACTTCGCCGAACAACAGTCGAAACTGGTCGCGGCGGCGCTGACCGGGGAATATGCCTTCCCGGACGCCGCCGAGATGGACCGGATCACCATGACGGACGAGCAGGAACACCTCGGCCATTTCTATGACAGCCCGCGCCACCGCATGCAGGTGGATTTCGGCGTCTATGTCGCCGACTTGCTGAAAGAGTTAAAGCGGGGCGCAAAACGCGCAGGTGTGGTTGCCTGATATTAAGACAAGCATGGTATGGTATAGTCGATGTCTCGCCTGATCCCAGCCATACTGCTGCTTCTGGCAGCTGCCGCGTGTGCGTCCGCGCCACCGCCGATACCGGCGGCCCCTCGGGTGGTGGTGCATTATGGCCCGCCGGGCGATCCGCATAATCCGGTGCAGGGCCCGTACCAGCCCAATGAATATTTGCAGGTCTGCAGCGGCATGGCAGTGAGCAATTCGCCGCCCTTCTATCCGGGCGGCTGGGTGCGGGATTTCAAGCCGGTAATCGATGTGAATGGTGTGGTGCTGGTGACAGTGCCGACCAATGATGCCTGCCTGTCATCGGGCTTTGGCGTCCGTGGCGGACGGATTCACGAGGGGGTCGACCTGACACGGCGCCCGTCCGGGCCGGTCTATGCCGCCGCGCCAGGCCGCATTATCGAGGCCCGCCATTCCACGGGCTATGGCTGGCAGGTGCTGATCGACCATGGCCGCGGCGTGTATACGCGCTATGCTCACCTTGCCTATTTCGAGCCGAATGTCGCCGTCGGACGGGAAATCGGATTTGGCCAGCCGGTCGGCATGATGGGCAGTTCAGGCAATGCGACCGCGATCCACCTTCATTATGAGATTCTGACTGGGAATTATCACAATCCCCGCGGCTCCAAGGGGCTGGACGTGCGCGACCCGTTCAGCTTTCCCGCTTATGAACTGAACTTCGCGGGGTCTTAGGCGAGGGAGCGGGGGACAATGAAACTGACAGGCACAGCGGCGTGAATCGCCGTTTTTTCGATCCATCGCTGATGGTGCGAACCTATCGCGATCCGCGGGCATGGCTGAGCCTCGGCACGGACCTTGTGCCGATCATCGCGATCATCCTGTTCCATTGGCGGTCGACACCGCTGGTGGCGCTGTACTGGCTCGAGAATCTGGTGATTGGTGTCTATACGATCCTGCGGCTGGCGGGCAGTGCGCTGGGGGGAATCGGCAAGCTGATGGTGGCCCTGTTCATGATCTCGTTCTTTGCCGTCCACTATGGCATGTTCTGCTACGGGCATGGTGTTTTCCTGCATTCGTTCGCGGTGCCGGGTCAGGGTAGCGCCGGCGAGGGCGCAATGGCGCTTGTCGACTGGGCGCTGGCGTCAGGTGAGGGCATGATCTGGTTTGTCGCGGCCATCATCCTTTCGAATGCCATATTCTTCGCCGTCGACTTCATCGGCAAGGGCGAGTTCCGCCGGACCAATCCGCCGGCAGAGATGTTCGCCCCCTTTGGCCGGATCGTGATCCGGGTCGTGTTCGGGATCATGCTGTCGATGATGCGCCGTCGGCGCCTGGATGGCCAACTGGGTAAAGTTGGAGACAAGTTCGCGCCGGCATTGTAAAAAGTTGACGTTTGGTGACGGGTTGCGCAAGGTAATCCGGATGAGCCGCATCAAACGGCAACAAAGGATGTAGAATGCCCTCTTCAATCGACACACTGTCCTCAGGCAAACGCGCAAAGTCCAAAGCGGCCAACCGCCGCGCGATTCTTGAAGCGGGCCGGCGCGTCTTCGCGCGGATCGGCTTTGATGCCACGACCGTGCGCGACATTATCCGCGAGACGGAGTTGGCTGCGGGCACGTTCTACAATTACTTCAAGTGCAAGGAAGACGTGTTCGAGGCGATTGCCGAGGATTCCACGTACCGGTTTCGCACTCGCCTCAGTGATGTGCGGGCGCGGGCGACGACGTTCGAGGACTATATCCACCAAGCCTATCACGCCTATTTCAGCTTCATCGCCGCCGAGAATGCCGAGGCCATCAGGGGCGGGGCGCCGCACCTGGCGCTGATCGGTGTGCGCGTGGATACGCCAGAAATGCTGGCGATTGCCGACGAAATCCGGTCCGATCTCGATCATGTTCTCAAGGCGGCCGGGGCGCCAGTGATCGATATCGACTATCTGACAGCTGCGGCCATCGGCATTGCGCGGGAAATGGGCGACCACATGCTGCAGCGCCGGCCGGTGAATGCGGATGCGGCGACAGAGTTCGCCTCGGCCCTGTTATTGGCCGGCGTTCGCGAGATCGCCGGCAAGGCTGTTTGAGGAAGCGCTTGGCGGACCTTGGGGAAGGGGGCTAAACTGACGTGCAAAGGGCAGTTTGGGAGCCGGGCGATGAGTCTACAGCAGATAATCACGAAACTGATATTCAAACTGCCGGGCAGTTTGCTCGTACGCATGGCGGGCGGCAAGCCGCTCGAAATCAATGGCCGGGTGCTGGAGCCGCAATTGCAGATGGTGGCCTGGAACGGTCGCAACGCGCCGCCGCTGTCATCGCTGCCGGCTGACGTGGTCCAGGCGGCAACACGCCAACAGCTTGCCATGCTGGCGGCCGCGCCGGAGCCGGGCGTGATCATTGAAGATTCGACGATCCCGGGCCCCGACAAGAACGAAATCCCTGTGCGGATTTACCTGCCCGACGAACAGGACACGTCAAACCCGATGATGGTGTATTATCATATGGGCGGCGGTGTGATCGGCGATCTCGATACATGCAATGCGTTCTGTTCGATGATTGCGACGATTGCCAAATGCCCGGTCCTGTCGGTCGATTATCGCCTGGCGCCGCCGCACAAGTTCCCGGCCGGGATTGACGATGCGATGGCCGCCTATGAATGGGCGCTCCGCAATGCCGGCAAGTATGGCGCGCCGGCGGGCGTTGCTGCCGTTGGCGGCGACAGTATGGGCGGCAATTTCGCGGCCATTGTCTCGCAGGAGATGAAGCGCGAGGACAAGCCGATCCCGGCGCTGCAATTGCTGATCTATCCGGCTGTGGACCTGGTCGAGGAATTTCCGTCGCGCATCGCCTTTGGCGACACGTTCTCGCTGTCGACCGACACGATGAACTGGTTCATGGACCAGTACCTGCCAGAGGGTCATGATCGCAGCGACCCCTTGCTGTCGCCTGGCCAGAGCGGCGACCTGTCCGGTCTGCCGCCAGCGATCGTGATCACGGCGGGACATGATCCGCTGGTCGACGAGGGCGATGATTATGCGCTGCGGCTGGGGCGTGACGGCGTGTATGTGAAGCACAAGCGTTATGACACCCTGTCCCATGCCTTCACCGCCTTTACCGACTTCTCGCCGGGCTCGCGCCGGGCGTGTCTCCAGATAGCGGGCATGGTGCGCGACATGTATGGCCGGCTGTGAAGGCGCTTGTCTGCCATACGATCACGGATGATTTTTCCGGAACCGAAATTCGTGACGTGCCGATGCCCAAGCCCGGCCCCGGCCAGGTGCTGGTGCGGGTCAAGGCGGCGAGCGTCAACTTTCCGGACCTGTTGCTGACGCAGGGCAAGTACCAGCTGAAACTGGAACCGCCCTTCACGCCGGGCATGGATTTTTCGGGCATCATCGACACGCTGGGTGAAGGCGTGACGGGGCCGTTGCGCGAGGGCACCGACGTTGCGGGCGGTGTGCGGTCCGGCGCGTTTGCGGAATTTATCGTGGTGCCAGTGTCATCGCTCCAGAAGAAACCGCCTGCGATGAGCTTTGCCGAGGCGGCATCTTATTCGGCGGCCTATCTCACGGCCTATGTTGCGCTGGTGCGCCGGGGCAATTTGCAGCCGGGCGAGACGCTGCTGGTGCATGGCGCGAGCGGCGGGGTTGGCCTGGCGGCGGTGGATGTTGGCAAGCTGCTGGGCGCGACGGTGATCGCGACGGGCGCATCGGACGACAAGCTGGACAAGGTGATCGCGCATGGCGCGGACTATGCGATCAATGTGACGCAAGGCTTTCGCGACAAGGTGAAAACACTGACCAGAGGACGCGGTGCGGACGTCATTTTCGATCCGGTCGGCGGCGATGTGTTCGATGAGAGCGTGCGTTGCATCGCCTTTGATGGGCGGTTGCTGGTGATCGGGTTCACGTCAGGACGAATTGCGACCGTTTCGACTAATATGCCACTGATCAAGGGCTTCTCGGTGGTTGGGGTACGGGCTGGCGAATATGGCCGCCAGTTTCCCGACAAGGGCCGCGAGAATGTCGAGACGATCTGGAACTGGGCGCGCGAGGGCAAGGTCCATCCGCGCGTGCATGCCGAGGTTCCGCTGGAACAGGCGATGGATGCTTTCGCCATGCTGTGGAACCGGAAGGTGGTCGGCAAGGCCGTTGTGACGCCCTAAAGCACATCCGCGACAAAAGGAATCGTGAGGGATTCCCTTTTGCTTCGAACTCTGATTCTCCTTTTCGGCAGGAGGATTTGTCGATGGCAGTTTCGTAT
>Ga0105055_10000141_pt1 | contig 95763 bp, 98 predicted proteins | sample BON03_FD_78090 | JGI IMG/M metagenome (GOLD analysis project Ga0105055, IMG submission 78090) | Freshwater microbial communities from Lake Bonney liftoff mats and glacier meltwater in Antarctica - BON-03 | ecosystem: Environmental > Aquatic > Freshwater > Ice > Glacier meltwater | place: Lake... | reverse complement strand
TTTACGACAAAGTGAACTTTAATACCAGATGCATATGCTTTTTCGATACCATCCCAATTTATTTCCCAAGGGTTTTCATCTTCATCACCGGTTCGATCAAATGGTGCATCGACAATACTTAAACCAGTCTCGGTAATCCAGTTGTAATAATTATGATAAATCGGTGAGTTAATTAAAATTGCATCGCCTGGCTTGGTGAATATTCGCAAGATCTCAACGACGGCTACCCCAACGTCGGCGGCAATCCGCACTTGCTGCGGATCCATCGCCCAGCCCCAACGACTGGCGGCAAACTTTTGGAAACCTAATCCCACTTCCGGAATCGAGCCGAGGTATCCCAAATCAGAGCGCGAAACCATCTCGGAGAGTTTGGCGCGAATTGGTTGGGCAACTTGAAAATCCATTTCCGCCACAGGCAACGGCAGCACATCACCCGGGAAATCGCGCCACTTTGTACTGGAATGCGTACGAAGTTCAGCTAAATCTGGAATCTCACCTAGGTGGTTACTCATGCTGGCAAGGTTACCTCTTTTATCGAAAAAAGATGGGCAGGCTAAATAGCTTGCTCTTCCGGTGCTAATCGACGGGTTGAATTACGCACAACTAAGGTGGTTGGTAAAACTAATGATGGTGGTTGAATCTGCGGTTTACGCAACCGCTCCATAATCGACCAAGCAGCCATTTCGCCCATCAACGTTGCTGGTTGTTCCACCGTAGTTAATTCCGAAAACTCGGCCATCTCGTGTCCATCGATACCGATAATGGAAATGTCATCTGGTGCTTTTAAACCATGACGGCGAAGTGCTTGCATCGCACCCATCGCCATTTCATCTGATTCGCAAAAAATAGCGGTTGGTCGATTTGGCCTAGCTAATAAATCATCCATCGCTCTAGATGCGGTGTGCATAGTGAAATCACCATGAATTTCGCGCGAAGGTAACCACTCCAAACCACTTTCGGCTAATGCTTGCATAAATCCTTTTCGGCGATCTTGTGGAACACTAAAATTAAATGGATCGTTAGGGCTGCCAGACATTAAACCAATTTTTTTATGACCTTGATTTACTAAGTGCTGGGTAGCTGTTTTTGCCGCTGCCACATCATCAATTTTCACTGATGCGCATTTTTCGTGATCCATGCCTACCAGTGCAATTGGAATACCCAAGCTAAGCATTGAATCAAACTCTTCTTCGGTCGGTGGCAAGCTAATAACAATGAGCGCATCGACTCGACCCTTTAATAATTGATGCTGAAATAACCGTTCTCGGCCTTTCATCTGGCTGAAGTTATACAACAGCAGATCAAGGCCAGCTTCGCGCAAAGCTTGTTCGGCGCCGCTAATTACTTGCGAGAAATACCACCGTGAAATATAAGGCGCGACAACACCTACTGAATTTGTCCGGCCGCTATTTATGGTGGCGCGCTCTGGAGTGATTGGATAATTTAATTTCTCGGCCGCTGCAATGATCTTGGCCCGCGTTGCTGGATTGACATGGTGTTGGCCGCGCAGGGCGCGCGAAACCGTTGCAGTTGAAACGCCAGCTTCCTCTGCAACTTCTTTGATTCCAGCCATTTCACACCCCTTCTTTGCCAAGAATTTCTGCAAGAGACTGCAACAGACTGCAAAACTATTGCAAAGAGGCTGTAAAAGGCAAGATCTACCGAAAGATAGGGGTAAGTTGATGGGTATGAGCAATCAAATAGAGACCCAGATCGATGTAACCCTGACCGAACGCAATCGTATGACCGCGTTGTTTCGCTTAATCCTGGTCGCACCAGCATTTATTTTCGTCTCATCTTTTGCATCGTTTTCAGATTTATCATCCGATAGCACTGCCGGCATCGCGGCTGGATTCCTAATTTTGCCATTGGTCTTAGCACTTGTGGTTCGCCAGGCCTACCCAAGTTATTTATTGGCATTTAACGAAGCACTCATCTCATTACAGACACGTTTAACGGCATACATGGTTGTGCTCACCGATGAATATCCATCAATTGAAGACAATGATGTAGTCAGTGTGACTTTTCCTGAAGTTGATCCAAAGGCGCTTAATCGCTTTTTGCCGTTAGTGAAGTGGCTACTGGCTCTTCCTTTGTACATCGTTGGAATTATTTACGCTATCTACGCGATTTTCTTAACTCTATTTGCCTGGATAAACGTTATCTTTACTGGAAATTATCCAGAACGTTGCGCCGAAGGTGTCGTTGGAACAATCGCTTTCTGGAACCGTGTTACTGGCTATGCCTTGTTAATGGTTACCGACGAATACCCAACTTTTTCACTGTAGAAACTAGCGCTACTTATCTTCCAAAATTAATGAGACTGAGTTAATACACCAGCGCTCATCAGTTGGTACGTCATAGCCTTCGCCTTTAAAAATATGTCCAAGGTGTGAACCGCAGGCAGCGCAGCGAACTTCGGTGCGAACACGTGGAAATAGCGAACGATCTTCGATAAGTTCGACGGCATCATCACTACTTGGTGCGTAAAAAGATGGCCAGCCACAACCGGAATGAAACTTTGTTTCGCTTTTAAATAAGACGGCAGTACATGCTTTGCATTTGTAAACGCCGACTTTATCGGTGTCAGTGTATTCGCCAGTAAATGGTCGCTCGGTTGCAGCATTTCGCAAAACATCAAATGATAATGGGTCGATTGCCGAAGCTAATGCCGCCTCATCAATTTTTACTGGATACTCTTTTTCACTCATTAGATATTTACTGTCTCTGGGTAGGCAACGCCCGTACTTGAATGGCAGTCATAGCCATTTGGATTTTTCTGTAAATACTTTTGGTGATACTCCTCGGCCAAGTAATACGGCACGCCTTCAGCGCTTAAAATTTCAGAACAGATGGGATCTAAACCAGCTGCAGTTAGCACTTCTTGATAAGCCGCTTTCGATGCGAGCGCAATCGATGCCTGCTCATCGCCAACGTAGAAAATTGAACTGCGGTACTGGGTTCCAATATCGCCACCTTGTTGGTTTAACGACGTTGGATCGTGCATCACCCAAAACTCCTGCAACAAACGATGATAAGAAATAATCTGTGGATCAAAAACAACTTTCACCATTTCGGCATGGCCAGTGACACCAGTGCAGATCTGCTCATACGTTGGGTTTGCGCGATTTCCACCCATGTATCCGACGCTAGTTTCAATCACGCCATCTAATTGCCAGAAGCGTCGTTCTGCGCCCCAAAAACATCCTGTTGCGAAATAAGCCGTTGAGTTCATGGAGTAATTCTCTCAGGATGCAACGAACTTTGCACCCGCTGATAACCTTCGACAGTAACCCGCCGAGCCCCCGTAGCTCAGGGGATAGAGCATTGCCCTCCGAAGGCATGCGCACAGGTTCGAATCCTGTCGGGGGCACACTAGATATAAATCACTCTAATTTTTCAATCTCTTTGTCATACATCCTTGTATTACTTACTCAATACAGGGAGAATTATCGCCTTGCGCACCGTTTTGTGCGTATCACCATTGAAGTTAGATATCGATTGCGCTTGCGATCTAGAGGAGGTCCGTCATGGATTGGCGACATCAATCTGCATGCCGAGATGAAGATCCCGAGCTTTTCTTCCCGGTTGGAAACACCGGACCAGCGATTTCTCAGATCGAAGAGGCAAAAAAGGTCTGTAACCGTTGCATTGTGAAAGAGCCATGCCTTGCCTGGGCCTTAGAAAGTGGTCAGGATGCCGGCGTATGGGGTGGGTTGTCTGAAGATGAGCGTCGCGCGCTTAAGCGCCGTGCAGCACGTAACCGTGCCCGTTTGATGGAGCAGCAGAACCAGTTCTAAAGCGGGAAACGCAAACGTGCATGTGTCCCTTCATAATTTGATTCAAGAATCAGATCACCTTTTAACTCATTAATCATCAAGGTATGCACAATTTGTAAACCTAAATTCGATGATGTCGCTAAATCAAAACCTTTTGGTAATCCCACACCATTATCGGAAATTGTTACCAGCGCTTCATTGCTATATCGCTGTAATTCAATTCGAAGATGTGTGCCTGATTCAGCTAGGCCATGTTCTAGGGCGTTGTGAATTAATTCGGTAACAACTAAAGCCAGTGGTGTTGCGATTCTAGATTCTAAAGATCCCAATTGGCCAGATCGTTCGATGCTCAACTGACCCATACGTGGGCTTAGATCCAATGAATGCGTCACCAAGCTACTGAGCACATCATCAAAGACAACCGTGGTCTGGCTGCTATTGGATAAAGTCTCGTGAACCAGGGCGATACTAGATATACGCCGCACTGCCTCATCTAGAGCGGCACTAGCTGCTGGATCTTCAATCCGCCGAGATTGCATACGTAGCAGCGCTGAAACGGTCTGTAAATTGTTTTTTACTCGGTGATGAATCTCGCGGATGGTGGCATCTTTTGTCACAAGCTGGCGATCACGGCGGCGCAGTTCAGTCACGTTTTGCAAAAGCACTATTGCGCCAGTTCGATCTTCGCCTTTGATTAAGGGTAAAACTAATAAATCAATCGTGGCATCTTGGTTATCGATTTCTACTCGGCGCAAAGTTTTCCCATTCAAGCGGGTTCGAACACCTTCTTCATGTGGATTTTCTAAATCAATACTTACTTGTTCTGCGACTTCACCTAAGTTTTTTCCCTCTAAATCAGCGCCCCATCCCATTCTGGAAAAAGCAGATTTTGCATTTGGGCTGGCAAATGAAATAACACCGCTCACATCAAGACGAATTAACCCATCACCAACTCGTGGTACTGGCTCAAAGAGTGATCCAGCATTTGGATATGGAAAGTTTCCTTCGGCGATCATCTGATAAAGACTGTGGGCAATCTCGCGATAATTGATCTCTAACTTACCGGCAGTTCGCATCTGTTCTACGTTTCGGTGGCGTGAAATTACTGCAATAACTTGCCCATCTAAAGTAACCGGAATCGCCTCTTCTTTAACTAATAACTCCTCTACCCGTTCTGGATCTGAGTTTCTAATAATTTCATTACTGGATAAGGCTTCATCGATATTTGATCTGGTGCCCCACATAACTTCATCACCGATCACATCATTTATAAAAACAGTTGCCGTAGTTGTTGGGCGAATATGTGCGATAGCGACATGGCCAGTTGGCCACATTGTGATGTCTTTACGAAGTGGTACCCACAGGATTAAATCTGCGAAGGATAAATCGGCCAGTAGCTGCCAATCGGCGACAAGTTCACGTAATCGCTCTGATTGATTTAATGTAATTGTGGTGCGTGATCCTAATAAATTTTCAAATACCGACATGCTATTTCCACTCACCTATGTGAATTTCAATTTCCTGGGTGGCAAACCACACGAGTTCATCATCATCTGGCCAGGCCAATAGCGCGCACTGAACTTGATCCCACGTTACCGCTGATCGAAGAGTGATTGAGTCTTCGTACATCTCGCCAATTTGTGCCACTGTTATATCTAGGGCTAGAACTAATCCGGGTGAAGTTTTATTTGTTGCTAGTTCTAATGCTTTTTCACCGGCAGCTACCGATAGCAAATACTCAGACTCTTCTTCATCACAATCATCATTTTCAATTAAAAATTGTGGAGTAGGTGCAAATAAAAGGTCGACATCAAAGCTTTTCGAGGCCAGAAAATCTGTCAGTCCCTGATGGCTAATTGGTAAGTAAACGCGCACCCGCCAATGGTATTAGATTAAATCTTTAAATTTCTCCGGCTAGTTCCGCGATCGATTTACGTAGATTCGAGCGTTCATTTGTCTCGATCAGCGTTGCCCGCTCATCTTCGGCGGCCATAACTGCACGCGAATCTTTTGAAATCGTCCGCACTCGTAGCGGCTTCACCGCGGTCGTTGCATTCAAGAAACGTGTTTGTTCGGCTTCACCACGTTTTCCAGCGGATTTCAAATTTAAGACAAAGCTAATCCCGGCCCGAATCGAAGTCTGGGCAAGAAGTTCAATCACCTGATTAAGCCGTAGAACTCCTAAATAATCGGGGCGGGCGATAATCATTAACTCATCCCCTAGATCACAGCACCAGGTGGTCATAGTCGAAGTCCATCGTCGATCCGTTAATCGATTAGAAAGCCCAGAAATTGAACCGATATCTACGATTACATAATCAAATTCATTTCCAGCTTTACTCATCAACTCATCAATGTCCATTACTTGATCTTGGGTAACTTCATAAAGCGCTAAATGTGGTGCAACATTTTTCCAACTTCCATCATTTGCGATATTGCGCATCGACAGTAGGGCCGAGATCGATGGCGCTCTAAAATTTGCTTCAATTAAAAGCGTTGATTTATCAGTATTGCTTAACTCCATCGCCAGATTCATGGCAATCAACGTTGCGCCTGTATGACTTCCGGCTGAACCTACAGCTATAACCCTTGCTCGTCTAGTTGGGCGGGGCAGCTGCGCCGACGTACGAAGCAGCGGCGCACGTACAAAGCCACGGACAAGTGAGACTAAATCACCAGCATTGTCTGGAACTTGGGTCAGATCGGCGAATTCAGCGTTGTTAGTACGGTTGGTAGCAAAACCAATTGTTTGCCGAAACTTTTCTGATACTCGGTGTAGTTCTTTGAGTGAAATACCTGGCAGGTCGGATGCGTAAATAAGTAGCGCCGTTTTTGCAACAGTTGGATTGGCTTCGACAAAGTGATCTAATGATTGCCAATCGATCGCTCGAAATACCACGCTCCACCCTTGGGCAAACAAAGTTGATGCAATGAAACCTTCTGCTTCGGCATGTGCCACTGCCGTGATCACAATCGGCATCTCAAGTTCAGACATTAGAGCGAATTACTACTAAGCGACCAATTGTTGTAGCACTCAAGATTCGAAGTACCTGAGTTTGTTCAACGGCAATACTTAAGCCAACTTCACCACTAAAACTATTACCGGAATTTTCAATTGAAAGTAGTGTGACTCCCCCAAGAATCAAGATTGGATCAACGGCTAATTCGCCATTTCTGGCATCTTGCACCCAGTAAATATCTACACTTTCTCCCACAACTAGGCCTTGTGAAATATCTACCGACCTAACACTCAAGGGAACGGCGCTGGCAGATTGGGCATCTACCGCCGAACTTAAATCACTTGTAGAGATAACTTCACCTATGCGCATGGTCCTAGTTGCAATCATTCCAATCGGTTCGCTGGCTTGACCTAAATAAAGATCAGAGCTTGCCTTTAAATTTAAGTGGCTGAGCACAACATCTGAGGCCGAAATAGTATGACCCGGAATAATGGGTGTATTAATAACCCAGTAATCCTGGCCCTTATTGGCAACTGTTGAAATAAAAATTGCGGAAATAAATGAGGCGGCAATTAATGTGATTGCTAGTGGCAAACGAGCGCTGTGTGATTTTTTTCTTGTTTTCATAGGCGCACTTAATTGCCTGCTCTCACAAAACAGTAAGCACGCTCCACAGTAGTACTAAAGACCTATCTTTTTTAAGCCACACGGTTGAGTTGAAGCTAGCCAGCATGAAGAACTCTTGCTCACATGAGCACACAACGAGAGTACAACCCAGATTACATACAGATGCCTACCTGCACCCTGCTTGATTTAACGCCGATATCGAGTGATCCCAACGAAGATTGGTTGCACCCAGTTTTAGAGATGTTTCGTCCGGCAAAGCCAGTGGAACTGCCCAAAAAACCACGACTCTATTTAATTGCTTCAACTTTTGGTGAAGAATTTGATGCCGAGTTTGCGCCAGAGCCAACGTCGGCAAGTGATTTGCCAGATATCAACGCGATCATTCCGCGATTTATTCATTCAATAGTTGAAATTTGGGCTGGCCGTCGCGCGGCATCGCAAGTACAAAACCTCTGCCACTACTTAATTTTTTCACAGTTACAACGTAAGGCTGGAAAGTTAACTGAGATCGGCCGGGTTCGAAAAATCAGAGTTACCGCGCCAATAGATGGTGTCATTGAAGCAACAGTGACGCTTCGATTTGGCGAACGATTAAGGGTCGTTGCAATTAGATTTGAAGGTCTAGATCAACGGTGGGTCTGTACCGCCTTAGATCTCATTTAATTACTGAGCTCCGTGGCAGCGCTTGTACTTCTTACCCGAACCACATGGGCATGGAGCATTGAGTGAGACATTGCCAGTTGTACGAACTCCGGATTCATCAGCTGCGGTGTACTGCAGTGCAGGTGCTGCCTTTGCCTCTAGGCCAGGAGCGGTTACCTCATTGCTTGCCGCTTCAACTGTAACTTCAATATTAAACAAGAAGCCAGCGATCTCTTCCTTAATCGCATCCATCATGGCGGCAAATAAGTCGTAGCCTTCGCGCTGGTATTCAACCAATGGATCACGTTGGGCCATGGCACGTAAGCCAATTCCCTCTTGTAGGTAATCCATTTCGTAAAGATGTTCGCGCCACTTGCGATCTAGGACAGAAAGCAAAACCTTGCGCTCTAGTTCACGCATAACTTCATCACCTAATGTTGTTTCGCGCTTTGCGTAGGCGGCTTCGCAATCGGTAACAACTTTAGCCACAATAAAATCGGTATCAAGGCCGGCACGAGAGCCAGCTTCACTGAGAAGTTCATCGATCGTAAATGAGATTGGATAAAGAGTTTTTAGTGCGGCAAACAATGTGTCTAGATCCCAATCTTCACCAAAGCCACTAGCAGTAGCGGCTGTGACATATGCCGTCAATGTGTCTGCCACAAATTGAGCAACTTGATCTTTAATATCTTCACCTTCTAGAACCATGCGGCGCTCACCATAAATAACGGTGCGCTGGCGATTCATGACATCGTCATATTTCAAAACATTTTTACGCATTTCAAAGTTTTGGGCTTCTACTTGGCTCTGTGCTGACTTAATCGCATTCGAAACCATTTTGGATTCAATTGGCGCATCATCAGGTAGGCCGGCGGCAGTTAAAAAGCGTTCTACCATTCCAGAATTAAATCGGCGCATTAACTCATCTTGTAATGAAAGATAGAAACGTGACTCACCTGGATCACCTTGGCGCCCTGAACGACCACGCAACTGATTATCAATACGACGTGATTCGTGACGCTCGGTACCTAAAACATAAAGCCCACCTAAGCCAACAACTTCTTCATGACCAGTTTCGACAGCTGCTTTTTGTCGGGCGATTTCCGCTGGCCATTGGCTTTCATATTCGGCGGCATTATCAACTGGTGAAATTCCGCGACGTTGTAATTCAAAATCTGCCATGAACTCGGGGTTACCACCAAGCATGATGTCAGTTCCGCGGCCAGCCATATTTGTGGCAACAGTTACCGCGCCTTTCACACCAGCACGCGCAATGATTGAAGCTTCTCGTTCGTGATGCTTTGCATTTAATACTTCATGCGGCACGCCAGATTTACGAAGGAATGCAGATAACTCTTCTGATTTTTCAACGCTGACTGTTCCAACCAAAACTGGTTGACCCTTACGGTGGCGCTCAACGATATCGGCGGTAACGGCAGCGAATTTTCCAACTTCAGTCTTGTAGACCAAATCTGGTGAATCAATACGTTGCATTGTGCGATTTGTTGGAATCGCTACAACACCAAGCTTATAAATCTGATCAAATTCAGCGGCTTCAGTAGATGCGGTACCGGTCATGCCAGACAATGTTTTGTACAGACGGAAGTAGTTTTGCAAAGTAATTGTTGCCAGCGTCTGATTTTCATCTTTAATTTCAATACGCTCTTTTGCCTCTAGCGCCTGGTGTAAACCTTCGCTGTAGCGGCGACCAGCCAACATACGGCCAGTGTGCTCGTCAACGATTAATAGTTCACCGTTCATGACTACGTAATCTTTATCGCGCTTGAAAAGCTCCTTTGCGCGGATCGCATTGTTTAAATAGCCGATCATTGGAGTATTAGCTGATTCGTAGAGATTGCCAATTTCTAACATCTCTTCTACCCGAGTTACACCCGCTTCTAAAATACCAACAGTTTTTTTCTTCTCATCAACTTCATAGTGAGCATCACGTTGTAGCTTTCCAACCAAAGTTGAAAATTCTAAGTACCACTTAGTTGCCTTGTCGGCTGGACCGCTAATAATCAAAGGTGTACGTGCTTCATCGATTAAAATTGAGTCCACTTCATCGACAACGGCAAAGAAATAATCTCGCTGAACACATTCATCGAGTGACCACGCCATGTTGTCGCGAAGGTAATCAAAACCAAACTCATTATTTGTGCCATAGGTGATATCGGAAAGATATGCCTCGCGACGCTGCGCCGGAGTCATGTTTGCCAGAATCACGCCGACTTTTAGACCTAAGAAGCGATGAACACGGCCCATCCACTCACTATCGCGCTCTGCTAAATAATCATTGGTTGTAACAACGTGAACACCGCGACCAGCTAGGGCGTTGAGATAGGAAGGAAGGGTTGCAACTAACGTCTTTCCTTCACCCGTACGCATTTCGGCGATGTTTCCTTTGTGAAGTGCGGCTCCACCCATAATCTGCACGTCATAGTGACGCTGACCTAATGTGCGCTTAGCGGCTTCGCGGACAACGGCGAAGGCTTCGGGCAAAAGATCATTGAGTGTTTCACCTTGTGCAAAGCGATCTTTAAAAATCTGAGTTTGTGCGCGTAGTTCATCATCTGACATCGCAACAAAGCGAGGCTCCTGAGCGTTGACTAAAACAGAGGTTTTGCTTAACTCGCGAAGGATGCGACCTTCACCGGCACGCAAAATCTTGTCAATAATCGCTGGCATTGATGTGACCTCTCTAGTTCAAGTCCCTATCGTAGAGGTTGTGCTACACAGGCGGTAATCGCGGTTATTTGCGCGTGAAAACCCCCAGAATGGATCGCTCTCGCAGCCTCTTTTAAGGTGGCACCTGTTGTTATCACATCATCAATGAGTATCAATTTTCCACGAGCTGGTTTAGTTAGGTGAAATGCTCCCCGCATATTTTCCTGGCGGGCGATGCGGGTTAATCCGCTTTGATCGGCAACCGTACCGTGGATTCCAAGACAATCTAAAGTCGAGATCCCAGTGCGCCGAGATATCTCTTGGCTTAAATCAACGATAAAACTTCGACCACGTCGGCGCACCGATTTTTTACTAGAAGGAATTGGTACTAATCGAAATTCACTCGAACTTATTTTAATTTTGTTAAGCAGGAAAATAATTGTTGCGATAAGAATTTCATCAGCCTGCCCAACACCACCCTCTTTAGCCGAGACAATTATCTTTGAAGCAACTGGGGAGTATAAAATACTGGAATGAACTGAGAAATCAACTAAAGCGGTTTTGAAGTAACTCATCTGCCAATCGATAGCACACACAGAACAAAGCCCATTAGCCAAAGTGGCGCAACCAAAGCAACGACTGGGAAAGATAAGTTGCGACAATTCATTGAAAATAGCCATACCGAAGTTTGGCTTAGCTGTAATTTTGACTGTAAGACTTACTACGAACTGTGGAAATTACGCTTTAAAATCCAATGGCTGTAGTGGAATTAAACGAGCATTAATACTTTCACTTGCCTTGCGAGGCAAAGTTAAAACAAAATGAGCTCCCCGACCTGGACGTCCCCACGCTTCTAACTCACCATTGTGTAAACGTGCATCTTCCAATGCAATTGATAGGCCAAGACCAGTGCCACCACGGGTACGAGCACGTGAGGGATCTGCTCGCCAAAAACGATCAAAAACTCGTATGAGCGCCGTTTCATCTAAGCCAACTCCGTAGTCACGAACACCAATTGCCACATCAACTTCATTTGCTTCAATCTGAACGTCGATTTGAACTTCTTCGGCGTGATCAATCGCATTGGCTAGCAAATTGCGCAAAATACGTTCAACTCGGCGAATATCGGCCTTAACCATAATTTCTGGCTCTGATGATTTTACGTACATGACTGTTTTACGTTGGCTGGCAACAAGTGAGAGATCTTCGGCGCATCGTTTAGCTAGCAAAACGATGTCAAAATCGACGGCTTCTAAGACCGCTACTTCAGCATCAAAGCGGGAGATTTCAAGTAAATCCTCCAACAACCGCTCGAATCGATCGAGCTGGGCCGCTAGTAATTCGGCGCTACGTGAAACCGTTGGTTCAAAACCATCTTTTGCTTCATTGATAACTTCCGAGGCCATCCGAAGCGTTGTTAGTGGTGTGCGCAGTTCGTGTGAAACATCGGAAACAAAACGCTGCTGAACTCTTGATAGGTTTTCTAGCCGTGCAATCTGTTTTTCAATTGATTCAGCCATGCCATTAAAGGCAATGCCTAAGGTTGAAATCTCATCTTGGGAATGCACCTGCATCCGTTGCCTAAAATCACCTTCGGTAAATTGAGCTGCAATTGAGGCCGCTTCCCTAACCGGCTTTACGACCTGTCGCACAACTAGCCAAGTAATTAATGCGATCAGAAATACCAGCACAAACCCGGCGATCAACAACGAACTTTGAACCAAATCTAGGGTTGCTCGTTGATTTACTAATGAAAAAACTAAATACATCTCGTACTGGCCCGCATTGGGAATCTGCACTTTTTTACCAATGGCCAGACCTGGAACCCTGATTCCTTGTAAATATTGCATAGTCGTATATTGATAAATTAAATCTGGATTTTTACGTACCTGCTTGCTGAGTGAATCAGAAATTGTACTAGGATCCAATATGTTAGAGGCAATTTCATAATTTATCTCTCTGGTATTTCCAGGGCTACGCGCAAAGACAACTTCACGGGTATTTTCATTTGAGGTTAAAGTTGTTGCCGAGCTAATAACATCATCGACTACTTTTTGGACGACCGAGTCGGGTTCACCTTCGGCTAGTAGGAATCGATACTCCGCGGTAAAAATAGTGGAACGCGCTTCTGCAAGGGCTGAATCTAAATTTACTTTTTTAATTCCACTTGACAGTTGTGAATTTAAGGCCGACCCAGTAACCCAAACGACGCCCAACGACAAAATGACGGTAGAGAGAATTACCTTTACGGCAAGTGAATTTCTTAGCGAAAAAAAGAGTCGGTTCATATTTAGGAACCGCCCATGACTCCAGCTTTATAGCCCACCCCACGAATAGTTATGACGATCTCGGGATGCTCAGCATCGTGTTCGATTTTGGAGCGCAACCGCTGCACGTGCACATTTACTAATCGCGTATCAGTTGAGTGACGATAGCCCCAGACTTCACTGAGTAAGGCATCTCGTGAAAATACCCGACCTGGTTCGCGGGCAAGGGCTACTAATAGATCAAACTCCAAGCGAGTTAATTGAATCTGTTTCGTGCCACGTAAAACTTGGTGAGCTTGCACATCGATTGCTAAATCACCGATTGTTAATAGACCGGAAATATCAGAGTTTGTTCGGCGCAAACGTGTGCGAATTCGAGCGATTAACTCGGATGGATGACGAAAGGGTTTAACCATGTAGTCATCTGCGCCGGCTTCTAGACCGCGCACAACATCATGAGTGTCACCTTTTGCAGTGAGCATAATTATTGGAACCATAGATTCGGCACGAATTAATTTACAGACTTCGATTCCATCTAGTCCAGGTAGCATCACATCTAATAAAACTAAATCTGGCGGATTATTGCGAAAAACATCAAGAACTTCATCACCACGGCTTACTAGATCTACGTCGATGCCGGCACCTGTTAAAACGATGCCAAGCATCTCCGCAAGATCCTGGTCGTCATCGACGACCATGACTAAAGTCATTAGCTACCGTGCTCCCAAGAGTTCAAGTACAAATCTTGGGCAGGTGTTAGTACATCGATTCGTCCACCCATGCTAATTAACTTGAGTGCTGCAACTTCCTTATCGATATATGTTGGAACCTCGTGCACTCCAGGCTTAAGGTTTTTAGCTTCTTTCACTAAGTACTCAGCTGTTAGCGCTTGATCAGAAAATGACATATCCATTACTGATGCTGGGTGGCCTTCAGCGGCGCCCAAGTTAACTAGGCGACCTTCAGCCAATAGAAGTAAGCGACGGCCATCGGCCATTACGTACTCATCGGTTTGGTGGCGCATCTTTGCATTCTTAGTTTTAGCGTTTTGTTCAAGCCAGGCAACGTCAATTTCGATGTCAAAGTGACCGGCATTTGCCAAAATCGCTCCGTCTTTCATAGCAGCAAAGTGCTCGTCGCGAAGTACGTCACGGTTACCTGTAACGGTTACGAAAACATCACCGATCTTTGCCGCATCCAACATTGGCAAGACGCGGAAGCCTTGCATCATCGCATCTAACGCCTTCGTTGGATCGATTTCAGTAACAATTACTTCGGCGCCCATACCCTTTGCACGCTCTGCTACACCCTTACCGCAGTAGCCAAAGCCAGCTACAACAACGATGCGTCCAGCAAGCAAGAAGTTAGTGGCACGGAAAATCGCATCCATTGTTGACTGACCAGTTCCATAACGGTTATCAAACATGTGCTTGGTATCAGTGTCATTTACCGCGATCATTGGGAAAAGAAGTGCGCCTTCTTTGGCCATCTGATTCAAACGAATAACGCCAGTTGTTGTCTCTTCGCAACCACCAGTGATATTTGGAATTAACTCTTTACGAGTTGTGTGCAAAGTGTTCACTAGATCGCAGCCATCATCGAAAACTTGATGAGGTTCAATATCAAGAGCCGCGTTTAGGTGTTTGTAATATCCATCGCGATCAACTGAGTTACGGGCAAATACCGAAATTCCGTATTCGTGGACAAGTGCTGCAGCTGTGTCATCTTGAGTTGACAAAGGATTTGAGGCACACAAAGCGATATCTGCTCCGCCTGCTTTTAAAACACGCATCAAGTTTGCGGTCTCAGTTGTTACGTGCATGCATGCGGCGATACGAACGCCAGCAAATGGTTGTGACTTTTCAAAACGCTCACGAATTTGAGCAAGGACTGGCATGTTGCGCTCTGCCCACTCAATTTTTAAACGTCCTGCGGCAGCTAATGAAGCATCTGCAATATCGTTTTTTGGAATTGTTGTAGTTGTTGTTTGTACGTTCACGAAAATCTCCTTATGTGGTAATCAAAATGTTGATTGGATACCTAAGGCGTAGGGCTCTACTGTGCTAGGCGGTTATAGGCATAGGTTACTGCCCTATTGCAGAAAGCTCGTAATGGAAAACGGCGTTAGCCACGAATTAAAGCGAGAACCTGATCACGAATTAGCTGCATCTGAGCCTGATCTTTAGCCTCAACGTTAAGTCGTAACAGCGGCTCGGTATTTGATGGACGAAGGTTAAACCACCAAGAATCACCGTTGACTGTAAGACCATCGAGATGGTCGATTACGTTTGTGGCGACGGTAAAGGTGGACTCAACTAAAGCGGTAGCAGCGGCGACATCGGCAACCGTTGTATTTATTTCACCACTTTGTTGATATCGATTAAATGGGGCAAGGAGTTGCGACATAGTTTCCTGGCTCTGGCCTAACGCGGCAATGGCGTGAAGGGCGGCCAAGGCACCTGAATCTGCTCGCCAAAAATCTTTAAAGTAAAAATGTCCGGAATGTTCCCCACCAAAGATCGCGCCGCTCTCGGCCATCATGGATTTAATATAAGAGTGGCCCACTCGGCTGCGCAGGCCCACACCATTATTTTCATCAATCACTTCTTGAACTGTTCGAGATGAAATTAAATTGTAAATAACCGTAGCGCCCGGATTTTTAGCCAACTCGCGAGATGCGATCAGGGCGGTGAGCGCTGATGGATTAACCGCCACACCCTTTTCATCGACTAGAAAGCATCTATCTGCATCGCCATCGAAGGCCAACCCTAAATCAGCATTGTTTTCGATCATCGCTTTTTTTAGATCAGTTAACGTTGATTCATCAAGTGGATTTGCATCGTGATTTGGGAAATTGCCGTCGAGTTCAAAGTACATCGGAATTACTTCACAGTTGAGGCGGGCAAAGATTGCCGGCGCGGTATGTCCAGCCATGCCATTTCCGGCATCAACAATGATCTTTAAGGGGCGAATATTTTTAAGATCGACAAGTTTTAAAAGATGATCAACGTACTCTTCCAGCATGTCTTGGTGCTTTTCGATACCTACACTTCGGAAAGCGATCGGAGAACCTTCCCGGACAAAATTTTCGATCATTACTAAACCAGATTCTTTACTGATTGGTTTAGCTTGACTCAGACATAATTTAATACCGTTATACGCCGCAGGATTATGGCTAGCTGTAAACATAGCTCCTGGAAAACCTAGTTTTCCTGATGCAAAATATAATAAATCTGTTGACGCTAAACCGATTCGGATCACGTCCATGCCTTGTGAAGTAGCACCAGCTGAAAAAGCATCGGCTAATTCAGCAGATGATGGCCGCATATCTTCGCCAATCACAATTGTTCCGGGCTCACGTTGAATCTGTAAAAAGCGAGCGAAGGCAACTCCGGTTTCAAAAGTTAGATCAACATCTATTTCACTGCCAACTAGGCCACGAATGTCGTAGGCCTTAAAAACTCCGGGCGCGATATCCATCTCTGTATATTACAACGGAACCGAACGAAGGTGCCCGCGTCGTCCAATGCTGTTTGTTTGTGCACTAGTTGAAGGTGTTTGCGCGGTAACAGTGGAACTGCTCGCTACTTCTTTATTTGCAACTTCGCGCACTGCATCTGCGATCGCCATCAAATCATCATCAGATGGTCCTGGTTGGGTGCCAGTGATCTCTTGCTTAATTACATTCCAACCATGCGGAACTTTTAACCTTGTTCCGTGAACTAGACAAAGATCGTAAGCATGTGGCTCGGAAAAAGTTGCTAATGGTCCAACAACTGCAGTGGATTCGGAATACACATAGGTCAGGGTCATGGTTGCTTTGAATTTACAACCAGCGCGTGAGCAGCCGCGTCCCCCTTGAATTCTCATGTTGTCAAGGTTAGTGGGGTGTGGGTAAAAAACTTGGGATTATCAGGGATTTAAGACGCGAATATTTGAAGCTGGCTTCTCAATCTTTGTCAGAACACTTCCGGGTTGAATTGGAAAATAACCATATCCATTTACGGATGAGACCAAGGCGCCGGCATAGGTTGAATTCGAGCTTTGCGTGATTGAGAAAGAACGAGCATTTGCTGGTGCCCGCCAAGTTGCGATATCAGTACCAGTAATGTTTCGGCGAATCACATCTCCATTAATCAAAGTAACTTCCAGTGCAACTGCAATCTTCTCGCCGGCAAATACAACTTGTGGCGAAAGCCCAGTAATTGCCATCACTAGCGGCGTAAGCGCCGGCGCTGGAGTAATCCAAGCAAAGTCGCTCCGGCCAGATACGACTACCGAGGATTGAACAGATACAACGATAGGTTCGGAAGATTTAACTCGAAGTGCGAAAGCCGTAGCTGAAATGTTTGGTGCCAACGAAAATTCAGTGACTATTCCAGCTGAAATTGAACGGCTATTAAAACCAACTGGAATAAAAACTCCATCAGCAGATACAACTTCGACCGTCACATTTGCATCAATTTCCCCAGGAGTAAGAATTCGCAGGGTATGAGCGCTGGCTGGGGTTCGACTATTTCTAGCAAGTTGATTTGGAATCGCTGGAATTACGAATTCTTTAGCAGCAAATTCGATCGGGTTAACAATATCGCCGCCAAGTGTTTTAAGGCCCTTTACTTGTTCGTCAATAACAAAGGAGTTAATCCGTCCAGAACGCGCAATGACGTGCAGCGCCAAAGTTTTATCTCCTGGTGCGAAAGTTACAACTGAAAGATTTGCAAAATTTTTCGCAGCGACGCTAATAGTTTTTAATGGCTGCTTACCATTTTCCGTATATGCCTGGATATCTACCACTGCGCTACTGAGCCCACTGTTAACGATAATTAATCGACCGCGTGAAGTCAGATCTGCGCTGGCACCAACAAACCATTGCGAAGCCGCTGGTCCAGAACACAACGTGCCACCGGCCCAACTACCGGTACGGCTTTGCCACACGACCGGAGTAGAGCCATTGCCATTAATAACGAGTGAATCTTTTATAACCGGAAGGCGTAAAACCTTTACTGGCAAGGTCTTAGTTGATCGATCTTGCAACCGTTGAAACTGAGTTTTTCTAGAAGAAAAAGATACTTGGGAGGCAAGACCTGGCAGAGTTGGTGGGCAGACAACGGCTGGAAAACTCTCGGAATAATTTTTTGACGTACTAGTTACATCAAGCAAAGTTGCAATTGTTAACGCCACAAATAGCCCAGCTAAAAATTGCAATGGTCTGGAAAATTTCACGCGATCTCCCTATCTGAAATCTCGCGCTTACGACGCCCGGCTGGAAGAATCATCACCAGTAGCACTACAACAAATATCAATTGAAGTGATAGCCAGCCTCGACGAATTGTTCCATCGTGAATTAACGAAATTTCGCCGGCCTCTAAGACTCTAAAAGTTGGTAAACCTATGTCATTTTTAGTGCGCTCTAGCCGTATACCGTTTTGAATCATTTGCCACGAACGACTGTACGTCTCGGTTAAAGTGATGGTTCCGGGTTTTGCTACATACGTGCGAGCACCAAATTCACCGGCTTCTAAAATACTTCTTGAGCCATCGTCACCATTAAAAATTAGCCGTCCCGTTAACTCCGTAACTTTCCAAACTACTCCAATGGAAGTTGCCGATGTTCGAGTAAATCCCCCGAGCCCATCGATGGATCGAATAATTTGAGATTTAAAAGGCGCCTTAACAAAGAGATATTTCACGCCAAAGGAGCTCAGTGTGGCGCTACTTGTAATTCCAGAGCCATCGATTAATCCTTGCGCTGCTTCAGCAATGGCCGCAGTTTGAACTGGCGCGATATCAGCTTCACCAATTGAAATATCCTGACCACGCGAAACGTAATATTGAATCGCCTTATTACCTTCGGGTCCTATTTCTCGTAAAGTTAAGATTTTTGTATCTTGCTCAACGCTCAGAAAAGCTGGCATGACCGTAGCGCGATTAGCGCTAACTTGTGAATCAGCACCTTTTGAAATCGACCAACCAATAGATCCGATTGCGTACAACACTGTCGTTGCCAAAAGAATCGCCGATAAATAATGTCGATAGTGAATATGGCTCAGCACCAAAGTTTGTCGCAAACTATCTAATAGAACTGTGCCGGCACAGACCGCGGCAAGTGTGGCAAATGCGGTAATTGGTCCAGTCCATACTTGCGTAGTTGATTCATTACCATGCGTAGAAATTGTGAGCGCAGAAACAATTAATGACAGGGCAATGAGTGCGATTCCATATTCGGCAATGCGACGGGCATAGGTAGAAGAAAAAAGCGAAACAATGAGAACTAATAGAACTGGGCTAATCAACCAATTAGGATGATCGACCCCTGGATTACCAAGCAGTGTTTGAAAAATGCCACTACCCGGAACTAACAGCCCTGCTTCGCTAAAGATTCGATTGGGATGGATGATCGCCTCGAGCGAATATGGGGCGTTGACTAAAAATGGCGTAAAGACCATGGTGGCCCGGCGAATCAATCGCTGTTGATACAACTCGCCGTTGGCTAACTTGGCGTGTTTTTCATAATCTGAAATAGAGATTGCTATTAAACCCATGAGTGCGATGAAAAAAACCATCAACGAGAAGGCATACAACACTGCAAGGAGGGCCGCTGCAGTAAATACTCGCCGCCAGCTAACAATCTCGATCGATTCCCACTGAAAGAGTAAGGCCACTAAAAATGGGGCGAGAATTAAAATCACGATAGTTGCGATACGTCCAGAACTAATCGCAGAGCTAGCCACGGGTGAAATGGCATACAACAAAGCGGCTGGGATCGAGATCCAGGTATTGCTGGTTAGTTTTTTAATTAAATTAAACGCCGACCACATCATGAGTAGCGGTGCTACCAAAAACAGGGTTGAGATAAATAGTGTGACATTTCCTAAAGTGGTAATTGAGCCAACAGCAAGAATTGCAACCCACGAGGGCATCGCCGAAGCCGATCCCATTCCCACTTGATGCCAGGATTCAAAATAGGCACTCCACAGATCGGTTGCACCCGAAGGTGAGATTGAAAGTGCACCGCCAGCTAAATTTCCAAATCGATTTCGGGAGTTAAGAAGGGTAACGATCGCTAACCCAACGAAGCCCAGAACTGCTGGTTTTTTAAACAAGGTTGACCATTGATTTTTACCAACTGGTGTTAATAAATCTTCATCTTCATCTGATTCTAAAATATTTGAAGGAGTCGAAGTAATGGCATCTGGAAAAAATTTGTTACGTAGTAGTTCCACGGTGCGTTCAATCCCAAGTCGAAGCTGAGACCAGCGCGGCGGAATATACGTCGCAATGATTCGAGGTGAGATAAAACGTTGCTGCTTTCGAAGTTTTCGCGCTTTTAAAATCTGGCCAGGTCGAATGATTAAAGTTGCAACGGCCAAGATTTCATCCGATGCATAGCCCGGTAGCTTGGCAAGTAAGTAGGCAACTGCTCGAACCAAGGCTGAGCCCAATAATTGAAGAGCCAGCCATGGCAGCATCCACCAAGAAGAGTTTGCTACGAGAACATATGCGGCATTTCGGCGATCAAGTAACAGTGGGCGATGTAAAAAAGCATCTTCAACTTCAATGACGCGGCGCTCGGTAGAAGCAGCTTGTGCGTGAAATGCGATCGCCGACGTTACTGCCATAACTGAATGACCAGCAGCGCGAACTCGCCAACCAAAATCAACATCATCTCTAAATAAAGTTAAGTTGGGATCGAGGCCACCGAGCTCTTCATAAACATCGCGTCTAATTAATGCCCCAGCAGTACTGACTGCAAGGACGTCGCGGTTTCCATCGTGTTGGCCTTGGTCGTACTCTAAAACTTCAAGGCCAGTCCATCTGGCACCATTACCAGCGATACTGATTCCAGCTTCTAATAAATGTGTTCGATTATGCCAACCTAATAATTTTGGACCAACCATCACAACTTGTGGTCGATCTGCAATGGCTAATAAAAGTTCGGCGAGCGCAGTTGGCGCAGGTGCACAGTCATCGTGGATTAACCAGATCCATTCATTATCGACGGCTGCTGGCAAAGTTTCCACGGCCATTTCAACTGCGTGACCAAAACCTGTCTCTTTGTCTGCGATCAGAAATGGAATTCGAGCTGATTTTAAAAGTTTTGTAGAGGCATCAACTGAACCAGTATCAACTGCCGTGATTAAATCAATGGCACGAGTTTGCGAAGTAAGTGATGCAACTACTTCGGGTAACCACACTGCGCCGTTGTGGGTAACAACAATGGCGGTAACGCGGTGCTTATCTACGACGGCATGTGATGCCATGGTTTCAACTCGCTATCTCATCAGAGATATTGAGAGACAGACCTTACGCAGAACGGCGCTTTAAGCGACGGCGCTCGCGCTCTGAGAGTCCGCCCCAAATTCCGAAGCGCTCATCGTGTGCGAGTGCATATTCCAAACACTCTGCGCGAACATCGCAAGAAAGACAGACGCGCTTTGCTTCGCGAGTTGAGCCACCCTTTTCTGGGAAGAAAGCCTCTGGATCAGTTTGCGCACATAGGGCGCGCTCCTGCCAAGAAAGCTCCATATTCTCGCCATTGGCAAGAGTGACGGTTGGACCTGTTGTAAAAGTTGGGAAGGAGTTGGCTGCGGGTTGGATCGGCATACTGTCGATGCTCCATTAGCTTCGTAGTCTCATCCCTCTTGGAAAAGACGTCCTGATAGATGAATTACACGCTTGTAACTCGACTATGTCAAGCCGTAGGGCTAAATAAGTAGTCATAATTACGCCTGGATTAGGCAGGAATCGAAATAATTTCCCCATTTGTCGCAAAAGCCGCCGTTATTTTTGAATTTTTTGCAATGTGTGTGCCACTAGCGATAAAGGAGTTTTCAATAGTTGCGCCCGCTTCAATGATGCAATCGGATTCAACGATTGAGCCAGAAATCGTTGCCCCGGCCCCTACTGTGGAGTTGGTCCCAATGCAGCTGCCCCCTGAGATGCGGGCTGAGGGATCGATATCAGAGCCTGGCATCAGCAGAAAATCACCACTTCGCTTCACGATATCTGTTGATGCTTGTAAGAGTGCGTGCGGTGTTCCGATATCTAGCCAATAAGAGTTTTCTAAGTATCCAAATACAGCCGCACCTGTTGCAACTAATTCTGGAAAAGTTTCACGTTCAATTGAAACAACCGTGTCTAGTGGAATTGAGTCTAAAACTCTTGAATTAAAAACATAGCAACCTGCGTTGATTTGATTGGAAATTGGGTTTTCCATTTTTTCTAAAAACGCAGTAACCCGTCCAGATTCATCGGTTGGCACACAACCAAAGGCACGTGCATCAGATACTTGGGTCAGGTGCAACGTGACATCGGCATTATTTGTCTCGTGTTGTCTAATTTGTTCCGTCAAATTATGTGAACTTAAAACATCCCCATTTAAAATTACAATCGATTCATCTGTATCCAAAAGTTTTGCCGCATTTCTAATAGCCCCACCAGTTCCTAATGGTGATTTTTCGATCGCATACTTAATCTGCATTCCCCACTTTGAACCATCACCAAAATACGGCGTAAAAACTTCCGATAAATACGATGTTGCCAAAACAATTTTCGTAATTCCAGCTGCCTTTGCCATAGCAAGTTGATGCTCGGTAACTGGTAATCCCGCCACGGTTAACATGGGCTTAGGAGTATTTTTTGTAAGCGGCATCAAGCGAGTGCCAAAACCACCTACTAATAAAATCGCAACTGCCACTGGTTACGCCTTTAATCGCGCAACGGCATCGGCGATCTGTGCATCCGTTGCCGTCATTGCAATACGAATATGGCGTGCACCGACTTGGCCATAAAAACTACCTGGGGTAGCTAAAATTCCACGCTCGGCTAACCAGGCGACGCTAGTCCAGGCATCTTCGTTGCGGGTGCACCACAAATACAGACCAGAATTACTGAATTCGATTTCAAAACCAACGGCCTCTAACGCCGGTCGCAACGCATCTTTTCGGGCGTTGTAACGTGCGCGTTGCTCGCCAACATGGACATCATCTGCCAGGGCAGCGGTCATGGCTTTTTGAACTGGAAGCCCCACCATCATTCCGCCATGTTTTCTAATTTCACGAATTTTGGCAATTAATGCGCTGTCACCAATCATAAATGCAGCACGATAACCGGCCATTGACGATCGCTTTGACAGGGAATGGATCGCTAAAATATTTGTGTTGTCTCCCCCTGTTTGAGAAAGCACCGACACTGATTTCGCGCTCTGATCAAATTCGAAATAACATTCATCAGAGACCAAAATAGATTTGTAAGTACGAGACCAATCAATGCAGGCCTTTACTTCATCAACGCTATGAACTCGACCAGTTGGATTACTTGGTGAATTAAGCCAGGCTAAATCTGCAGCTGGCCAGGTAGTGGCATCGATGGCAACTGGAATCGATTGCGCCTGGGCCAAGATCGCACCAACGTGATACGTCGGATAAGCAATTTCTGGAATCAAAACAATCTTTGATTCAATAATTGTTGGTAACCATGCCACTATCTCTTTTGAGCCAATGACCGGCAAGACATCAAAATCACCGGTTGCCGCTAAATGCTCTACTGCCCATTTTTTTATTGCGGCGCGAAGTTCTGGCGTTCCGGCAGTTACTGGATAACTTGGTGAATTAGAAGCATCACGAAAAGCCTGTTGAATAAATTCAGGTGTTGGGTCAACTGGAGTACCTTGCGAGAGATCAATGATTCCCTGCGGATGAGCTCTAGCTTTCTCGCCAAATGGTGCTAATGCATCCCAAGGAAAATCAGGAAGCTGGGCACGCAATTTTTACTCGCTCTTTGGTGGGAGTTCAGTAACTATTTGGTGATCAGTTCCGGTTGCGCCAACTTTGCTAGCTCCACCTGGTGAACCAATCTCCACAAAAAATTCAGTATTAACTTTGCCAAACTCTTTCCACACGCCCGGAACATCATCTTCGTAATAGATAGCTTCTACTGGGCATACCGGCTCGCAAGCACCGCAATCCACACACTCATCGGGTTGGATGTACAACATGCGATCACCCTCATAAATGCAGTCAACTGGACATTCTTCGATGCAAGACTTATCTTTTACGTCGACGCAAGGTTGTGCAATTACATAGGTCACAGTGGCCTCCAAAGTATCTGTTCAGTGCGCTTATTTTAGCAAGTTGGTACAGGCAGAGTGTATTGGGTTGTGCGTCCACTTCGCGATATTTACTAACTCGGTTTATCGTTCTCGTATGGCAACAGAGCTAGAAACCTGCTTTGCCGCCCTAATAGGCAAAAGAGTCAGCATCCGATTACATGATCCAGCAGGTGGTTTTCGCGACATCGTCGGGTATCTGCAGAGCACTACATCCTTGCTTAACCGACATGATGTGTTAATTAATTTCTCTCATGATGAGATTTTCATCTGGCGCGAAGTGGTCGTGAAGTGATGAGCCTTCACCTGTATGACACACAAGGCCGCGACCTAAAAGAAGTAAAAAGTACACACGGTGCGACATCCATATACTGCTGTGGCCCAACTGTTTATCGCGATGCCCATGTCGGAAATCTACGAACCTTCTTACTGTCCGATTTAATTTCAAGAACGCTGGCATTAGCCGGCACAACCGTAGTGTTGGTACAAAACATAACTGACGTTGGTCACATGAGTGAAGACATTCAAGAAGATGACAAGATGTTGGCCCAAGCCAAAGTGGAAAAGATTGATCCATTCGAGATTGCGCGTAAATACGAGGAAAGATTCCATATTGATTTGGCGCGGCTCAATGTCGAAAAAGCTACTGCTTATCCCCGAGCCAGTGAAAGTATTGAATTAATGCAAAAGTTAATTGCTGCATTAATTGAAAAGGGTTCAGCATATGTTGGCGATGATGGCACTGTGTACTTTGATGCCAAGAGTTTTCCTAGCTACGGTGCAATCAGTGGCAATCGCTTAGAGTCTTTGTTGCCTGGTCACAAACACGAACACAACGATGAAGGGCCAAAACGTTTTCACGCCGATTGGGCCTTATGGAAAAGTGCTGGTGAACGAACTCAAATGGTGTGGCCATCACCATGGGGAGTTGGGTTTCCTGGTTGGCACATTGAATGCTCAGCAATGTCCATGGACTTGCTCCATAACCATGTCGACGTACATGTTGGTGGTATCGATCTTCGTTTTCCACATCATGAAAATGAGCGTGCCCAATCTAATTCAATTACCGAAACAGAAACGGTAGATATTTGGGTACATGGCGAGCATTTGCTCTTTGAAGGTCGCAAAATGTCGAAGAGCTCTGGCAATGTTGTTTTATTACAGGATGTAATCGATCGTGGTTTTGATCCATTAGCACTTCGTTTATCTTTATTAGAAAATCGTTATCGCTCACAAATGGATCTGACCTGGGCCGCAATTGCCGCTGCCGATGAAACGATTAAACGTTGGCGTGGCAAAATCGCTGGATGGAGTTCAAGTAATGATCTTGTTGTCGATGCCGAGATCGAATCGGCTTTTAATGCCGACATCGATACGCCAAAGGCAATTATTAGATTACGTGCAATTGAAAAAAGTGATTTAACCGATAAGCGAGAGCGGTTTTTATATGCTGATCAAGTTTTAGGATTAAATCTCGCTGCCGGAATTGAAAAGAAAACGTTAACCGAGGATATGCAAAGACTCTTAACCGATCGCGCCTTGGCTAGGGCAGAAAAACGCTGGGCAGATAGTGATCGGCTTCGTCTGGAACTAGAAACTTTAGGATTAACTATTAAAGATAGTGCCGAAGGACAGGTCTGGTCTTAAAGCGGCGTCAAGATAGAAATAATCATGGCGATAAAACCAATGTTTATTAGTAAGAGTCCTAGTGAATCACCTTGAATTAAATACTCTTCATTGAGCCCCGGATAGCCAGCGCGTAAGACAACTAATGCCCACGTGATACCAACGATAAAACGATACGAACGTGAGCCCCATTTGCGGCCAGCGGCCCAAATACCAAGACAGGTTGCGGTAATTGAGAGCGCGAATCCAAAAGGCGGATACAAGTTATATAAAAAAACAGATCCAGCGCCAAGGCTAGCGCCAAAAATAAGTGAGTAGATTTACCGCATTAAGGCTTTATTCCAGCAGCTAAATCTTGTTCGCGACCCATCGAATCAAAGGGTTCACACTTTTCGCCCTTAACCAATGTGTAGTACTCATCGCCCCAGATCTGAAGCCCTAAATTATTAGAAAGCGCAAAAAATGGTCCATCTAAAGCGATCTGTGTTTTGTGAGCCTTCATGGCCGCGAGTTTTGCTTCGACAAACTCATTGCCATCGATAAGAGTTGTCACAAAAATATCATCCTTGGCAAAGGGAAGATCATCCACGCTCTCGGCGCCAAAGAAATCCGAACCCATCTCTTTCATCTTTGCCATGCTTTCGGCTAAAACTGATTTTGGCATCGTATTCCAGTAAATTTTTTCAATCTGCCATGTTGAAAGTTCAGCTGCTCTCATTGCAACTCGATGCGCTTGAATATGATCTGGGTGACCATATCCACCAATCTCGTCATATGTAATTAAGATCTGCGGTTTTATTTCATCAATAATCTTTACTAAATGCAAAGCTGCATCATCTAGGTTTGCTTGCCAGAAAACATCGGGCCGATTATTTGGCTCGGTCCCCATCATTCCGCTGTCACGATACTGTTTATCGGGAGCACCTAAATATCTATGATCGGTAATGCCAAGTTCTTTCATCGCATGTGCAAGTTCAACTTCGCGATGTAAACCCAATGAATCGTCATGACTGCTTGCTAAATGCGAAAGTCCGGGCACTAATACTTCGCCTTCTTCGCCACGTGTACATGTCACTAAAACAACTTGCGCACCACCAGCGGCGTACATGGCCATAGTCGCGCCGTTATTGATGGTTTCATCATCTGGATGTGCGTGAACTAGCAGGATGCGAATGCCCTCAAATGTACGTTTCATGAATGCTAATTCTGCCGTAGGATTGCGCTAATGAGTAATGAAGACACTTCCAACAAATCCCGCCTACCTCGTGATGAGCGCCGGGCGCTTTTGCTGTCAGCTGCCCTTGAAGTCTTTACCGCTGCTGGATATCACTCAGCGGCCATGGATGAGATCGCCGACCGAGCAAATGTTTCAAAACCAGTTTTGTATCAGCATTTTCCATCGAAGCTAGATCTTTACTTGGCAGTTCTTGATTTACATATCGATTCGCTGGTCTTTGAAATTCAAAAAGCGATCGCATCGACACCAGAAAATAAGGATCGAGTTCATGCCACGGTCAGTGCTTACTTTGCTTTCATCGAAAAAGAGGGCGAAGCATTTAGATTGTTATTTGAGAGCGATATGAGTGTTGAACCACAAGTTCATGAACGCTTAAATCGAATGACGTATGACTGCGCACTGGCTGCAAGTGCTGTGATTTCAATTGATACTGGATTATCTAAGGAAGCATCAATGCTCTTAGGTGTTGGTCTGATTGGATATGCCCAAGTAACTGCTCGTCATTGGCTAGATCGCGATAGTAAGTTGAGTCGTGAACAGGCGGTTGAGTTAGTTCATAACCTCATGTGGCGCGGTATTTCAGGTTTTCCGCGCAATTAAAGCCGATAGGATTAACGCTATGAGCACACAGTTAAAAGTAATTGCCCCATGTCTTGGTGAAAAGTAACGTGGCGCTCACATTTGCCGAATTGCCGTTGCGCAGTCACACAATTGAAGCCTTACACGCCCATGGTTTTCTAGCACCCTTTGCAATTCAAGAGATGGTGCTGCCGATCGCACTTGCCGATGGCGATGTAATTGGCCAAGCAAAGACTGGAACTGGAAAAACTTTAGCTTTTGGTATCCCCGTCATCGAACGAGTAATTGCACCGATTGATCCTGAATGGGAAAGTTTTCAAAAAAAGGGTTTGCCACAGGTTTTGATCGTGGTTCCTACTCGCGAACTATGTACTCAAGTGACTCGAGATATTGAAGAGCTAGCTGCAAATCGTGGAATCCGCACCTTGGCAGTTTATGGTGGTCGAGCTTTTGAGCCACAAATCGAGGCACTTCAGGCCGGTGTAGAAATTGTTGTCGGTACACCAGGTCGCTTGCTCGATCTTTCTCGTCAGGGCCAACTAAAACTCAAAGAAGTTTCACGACTTGTTTTAGATGAAGCCGATGAGATGTTAGATCTTGGTTTCTTACCTGATGTCGAAAAAATACTTGCCAGCACACCAAATCGTGCTCAAACAATGTTGTTTTCGGCAACTATGCCGGGCGACATCATTGCGCTAGCCCGACGCTTTATGAATCAGCCAATTCATATCCGCACCCAAGATAGTGAAGATGAAGGCGCCGTTGTTACTCGTATCGCCCAACATGTTTTGCGTGCACACGCAATGGATAAGATTGAAATGCTGGCTCGTATTTTGCAGGCCGAAGGTCGCGGACCTACAATGGTTTTCTGTCGCACCAAGCGCACTGCTCAAAAAACCGCCGAAGATTTAATCGAGCGTGGCTTTAAAGCCGCTCCAATCCATGGTGATCTTGGACAAAGTGCTCGTGAAAAAGCATTGAGTGATTTCAAAGCTGGAAAGTCTGATGTGCTAGTGGCAACTGATGTGGCCGCTCGCGGAATTGATATCGATGGAATTACTCACGTGATCAACTATCAATGTCCAGAAGATGAAAAAACTTACGTTCACCGAATTGGACGTACTGCACGTGCTGGCGCACATGGAATCGCGGTAACTTTTGTTGACTGGGATGAACTAGCTCGCTGGAAAATGATTAATACCGTCTTGGAACTTGGATTGGCTGAGCCAGAAGAGACGTATTCATCTTCTGAGCATTTGTATCAAACTCTCAATATTCCAGCGGGATCAACTGGACGTATGGTTAAGGCTAAGCCAGCTGTAAAAACTGAGAGTAAGCCAGCGCGTACTTCCGCTCCAGTAAAAAAAGAAGCACCGAAAGAGCGGGTTGAGCGCACAAGAGTTCGTACTAGAAAATCAAAAGAAAGTTAAGCAGCAACAAAGATTTTAATTGCGTCAACCAACATTTGAACTGCGATTGCCGCTAAAAGTAATCCGGCAATTCGCGCTACTAAAGTCACGCCAGATTCCTTGATAACCCGCAAAATTGTGGTCGATGCCATCAGTGTTAAGGCAATTGCAACGTGAACTGCAACAACTGCTGCCACTAAGCCAATCGCCATCGATGTTGTATCAACTTTTTGCACGAAGATCATGGTTGCCACAATTGCGCCAGGCCCGGCTAACAGTGGCGTACCCAATGGAACTAATGCGACATTTGAATCAGCACCATCGCCATGGGTTCCAGCTTTTCCAGTAAGAAGTTCGAGGGCGACAAGGAGGAGCAACAGGGCACCGGCTGCTTGTAGCGCGGCTAATGAAATATTGAGGTACTCCAAAATTACTCGACCAAAGAGGGCAAAGATTGAAATGACAATGAAGGAAACACCGGCAGCTTGCATCGCCAAAATTCGGCGCTTGCGGGCAGATTTATCGGCAACTAAGCCAAGGAAAATAGGTGCCGTACCTGGTGGATCCATAATCACAAATAGCGTTACAAATGATTGAACTGCAAAAGTCACCGCGCTGATCTTGTTCATACTGAATATACCCTTCGAGTATCGGCTTGTGCCTCTAACTTTTCCCATTGCGCCTTAGCAGTGTAGTTCTCGGCTAGTGAGTTTAGTTTTCCAGTCCCATGATAATCACTGCTTCCGGTAACAACTAAATCTAGTTCGGTTGCAATATTTCGAAGCATGGCCCGCTCATCTGGGTTTTGATCTCGGTGATCAACTTCGATTCCATTTAATCCCGCCACGACTAACTCGGCAAAATCCGATACCCGCAAAATCTCACCACGACGTGAAGCAAATGGATGTGCAATCACTGCAACTCCCCCAGCCCGACGAATTAATTTAATCGCTTCAGCCGGCGTTGGCGCAGCGTGTGAAACATAAAACCGTGATTCATTGTGGAGTAAATCCTTGAAGGCCTCGTCCCGAGAACTAACAATTTTTTTAGCTACTAATGCATCAGCTAAATGTGGACGTCCCATTGTTGCGCCATCTGGCATAGCTTTTTCAACGTCTGCAATAGAAATATCAAAGCCTTCCTCCTGCATTTTCTCGATCATTTTGCGCATTCGATGCAGTCGGCTATCTCGTGTCTCTTCTAAAACTTGTTGCATCTCTTCATGCAATGGATCAAATAAAAGTCCCAACATGTGCACGCTGATTCCATCGTTAGTTAAACATGAAATCTCTGCGCCTAAAGCTAACTTCATAGTTCCACGCAAAGTTTCTTGCGCCAAAGCCCAGCCAGCAGTTGTGTCGTGATCACAAATTCCTAAAACATCTAAACCCTGAGCAATTGCTTTATTAACTAATTCACGTGGCGTATCAGTTCCATCGCTACACGTTGTATGGGTATGTAGATCAATCATTTCTTGACATTTCTTGTTCGGGTAACGACCAAGATACATCCAATTAAAATCAAAACAATTCCAGGAATAATTCCCACTGGAGGTCTTTGTCCGAGCCACCACAGCGCCAGAATCGCACTTACTGGAACTTCAAAAAAGACTATTAAGGAAACAACGGCTGGGGAAACTCGTTTCAGCACCGAGTTAAACATGGTGTGCCCCAACAGCTGTGCACCAAGAATTAACCCTAATAAAATTAGCCATTCTTTGCCAGGGAAGGCGAGAATTTCATTGCCAGCAATGAGTGCCATTGGCAGCGCGGTCATGGCACAGACAAAATAACAGATGGTCGTGTACGTAGAAGTTTCTAAAGTTTTTTGAGCCCTAGAGCCGGCGATCATGTACGCCGCCGCTAGCGCTGCTGAAATAATCGCTGCGATATCACCAAGGAATGCTCTAAAAGAGATTTGAAGATCGACACCTGAAACCAAAGCGACACCTGCAAAACTAACAAACATGCCAAGCCAAGCCGTAGAAGGAATATGTCCACCAGTTAGTTTTACTAGCAGTGCGGCAAAGATTGGTTGCAGTGCAACTAGCGCAGTGCCAGCGGCAACAGATGTCATGCGCATTGCTAGAAAAAATCCAACAAAGTGAAGTGCAAGTATGACGCCGGCAATAATGGCCCACTTAACCCCATTGCGATCTCGCGCATGTCGAAGTGCAAATGGCAATGTCACTAATGATCCACCTAAATTTCGCCAAAAAATTAGCGTCAAAATCGGCATCGCACTCAATGCAATAAGCGGCCCAGATGTTCCAATTCCAATTATTCCTAGACTCAATCGAATCAAATCAGGCTTAGCCGGAATCGCAGTGTGATGATCTCTACTAATCGGTTCGCTCGCACTCATAGGAGAAAGGTACCCTTATCTCATGAGCAGTAATCTCTTAAAACGAGTGTTTCTTGCCCGTCTTGCTGGTACCGCGGTCTATGACCCAAATGGTGATCCAGTAGGAAAGGTGCGAGATGCTGTTGCGACCCTGCGCACAAATAATGAAGCGCCACGAATTCTTGGATTAGTAATTGAAGTTCCAATGCGTCGACGAGTTTTTGTTCCCATTACTCGTGTTACTTCGATTGAAAGTGGAACTGTTGTAATTACTGGGCAACTCAACATGAGCCGATTTGAAGCTAGCGCCGGTGAGGTACTTGTACTTGGTGACTTGCTCGATAAATCAATTACTTTAATTGAGTCTTCTGAAGCAGTAACTGTAGAAGATTTAGCTATGGAGCAAGTTGTAAGTGGCGACTGGTTTATTAAACGAGTGCACATCATGCGTCGTGGAAAAGGATTTCGTCGAAAAGGCGCAAACTCAACAGTTGCTTGGGAAGATGTGACAGGGTTTGCTTTCCCCGAACAAAATCAGGGTGTTACTAATTTATTAACAACTGTGGCAAATCTACGTGCCGCAGATTTAGCTGCAGTGCTGCAAGATTTAGCACCGAAGCGCCGAGTTGAAGTTGCCAGTGCGCTAGACGATGAACGTTTAGCCGATGTTTTAGAGGAAATGGATGAAGCTGATCGAGTCTCACTCCTTGCAGAATTAGAGGGAGAACGTGCCGCAGATGTTCTGGGTGAAATGGATCTAGATGATGCCGCCGACTTGCTTCGCGAAATTGGTGAGGAACGTGCCAACGCACTACTTGATTTGATGGAGCCAGAAGATGCGCAAGATGTATTGCGGCTCATGACTTATGAAGATTACTCGGCCGGTGGAATGATGACGCCTGAACCAATTGTTTTAACGGCAGATTCAACTGTTGCCGATGCACTGGCATCAGTTCGGCAAAAAGAGATTTCACCAGCACTTGCCTCCCAAATTTATATCTGCCGCCAACCAACCCAAACCCCCACTGGGCGCTTTATTGGTGTTGTTCACTACCAACGACTTTTGCGCGAACCGCCATCAACTTTGCTTGGTTCAATCGTGGATCACGATTCTAAGGGAATCAACCCTGATGCCTCTTTGCATGAAGTTTCATCTCATTTAGCCAGCTACAACATGCTTTCAATTGCCGTTGTTGATAGTAATGAGCGTTTATTAGGCGCAGTAACTGTTGATGATGTGCTCGATCACTTACTACCAGAAAACTGGCGTCACGATCACCGTGAAAAATCTCCAGTAACTTTTACCTCAGAGAATCTTTAGGTCACCATGAAACAAAATAACGGTTTAGATACGCCTCGCCAATCTCGCCGGACGATTCGTCCAAATATTGATGCCGATGCCTTTGGCCGTTGGTCAGAGCGCTTTGCCCGATTTTTAGGCACTGCTCGCTTCCTGGTTTACATGAGTTTTTTTGTTTCATCATGGTTTATTTGGAATTCACTGGCACCAGTAAATCTTCGCTTTGATGACTTTCCATTTATTTTCTTAACACTGATCTTGTCGCTGCAAGCATCGTATGCCGCGCCATTAATTTTGTTGGCCCAAAATCGTCAAACCGACCGTGACCGAATTCAGATCGCAGAAGATCGCGCTCAGAATGAGCGCACGATCGCCGACACCGAATACCTAACTCGCGAGTTAGCTGCATTGCGTAACACATTAAGTGAAGTTGCTACGCGCGACTTTATGCGGAGTGAACTCGCCGGTTTATCGCAAGAGATTTCGAAAGAGTTACGTCGAGACTCCGAGTCGGACCCCAAGTAAAGATTTACTTCGCTTCAATAGTTTGTCAGCGATCTCAATAATTGCAATCGCCGCCGCTGACGTTGGTTCGGCATCGACTATAGGTGAGCCTTCATCGCCACCAGTTCGAAGCACAGGGCTAAATGGAATTTTGCCCAGCAGTGGAACATCGGTGCCAACGAGTTGAGAAAGTCGGCGGGCAGTTTCTTCGCCGCCGCCTTCACCAAATAAAGCAATTGTTTCGTCACAATTTGGGCAAGGAAAAGCCGACATGTTTTCGATGACACCAATGACATGTTGATGGATTTGATGAGCGATTCGACCAGCACGTTCGGCAACTTCAGCTGCGGCAATTTGTGGCGTAGTCACAACTACAATTTCAGATGTTGGAATTAATTGACCCAGCGAGATTGCTAAATCGCCAGTACCTGGTGGCAGATCGATTAATAAAACATCTAGATCGCCCCAATATGCATCAGATAAAAGTTGTTCTAAAACACGGTGCAGAAGTGGTCCGCGGTAAGCAACTGGATCTGATCTCTCTGGCTTAAACATCTCCATCGAAACAGTTTTTACGCCAAATGATTCCAATGGAATAAACATTTGATCGATCGCTGTTGGGCGCTTTCCCATCAGGCCCATTAAACGTGGAATTGAGTGACCATAAACATCGGCATCTAAAATTCCAACATTTAAACCTTTGTGTGCCGCGGCGATAGCTAGATTAGCAGTGACCGATGATTTTCCAACTCCACCCTTGCCTGAGGCAACTCCGATCACCCGAGTAAGTGAATCTGGTTGTGCAAATGGAATGAATTTCTCACGGCCGCCACGAACAATCTTTTTAACATTGTTACGTTGTTCTTCATTCATCACACCAAAGACCATGTCCAGGCTCTTTACGCCTTCAACTGAAGTTACAGCATCTGTTACATCTTTACGTAAGCGATCTTGCATAGGGCAAGCTGAAATCGTTAAAAGAATTTTTAAGGAAACATCGCCTTTTGATTCAACTAGATCTTCCACCATGCCAAGCTCGGTGATGGAACGGCGAAGTTCGGGGTCAGAGACTTTGGAAAGGGCATCGGTAACTAACTCTAAAATCGTCATAGTAAATCAGGGTCGATCATGGCTTGTGGGCGTTTATTTTTTGGCGCTGGGCTGCCCTCTTCCATCAAATCAGCTAATTGCTTTTTCATAAAACTCTTAGGGTTTAAATCTTTTGGTTGTAGATTTTCAAAACCAGGCCCAAGGCTTTCGCGGATATCCGATGTTGCGGTAGTTGCTAAACCACGAAGTTTTTTCACCCACTGCGCAGCTTCTACCGCTAGTTTTGGAAGTCGCTCGGGACCAACTAAAACCATGGCAAGGATGGCAAGACCAAAGATCTCGCCAGCACCGATATCGAAGAACATGCCGTTAGCCTACGCTAATTAATTCTGAGCGGCGATCAGAGTTAAAGTGATTGTTTTGCTACTACTTCCACGTTGATAAGTAAGGCTTACTTGATCGCCAACATTCTTTGAGCGAACAGCAACGATTAAATCTTCCGGGGCGTTAATGGTTTTGCCATCAAATTTGATAATCAGATCGCCTACTTGCAGGCCAGCTGCTTCGGCCGGACTTCCGGGCAAAATGCCACGAGCCGATGAGGCAACTTTTGCACCTACGCCGGTGTACGTCATATCAAGCGAGACGCCAATAACTGGATATGTTGCCACGCCATTTTTAATCAGTTGATCAGCTGTTTTCCGGGCTTGATTAATTGGAATCGCAAAACCTAATCCAATCGAACCGATTTTCGAACCAGAACCTAAAGATGCAATCGCTGAATTAACGCCAATTACTGCGCCAGTTGCATCAACTAGGGGGCCGCCTGAATTACCAGGATTAATTGCCGCATCAGTTTGCAGTGCATTGATATATGAATTCTCCGAACTCGAATCACCAGCTGTGACTGGGCGATTTTTTGCACTAATAATTCCAGCTGTAACAGTGCCGGCTAGACCAAGTGGTGAACCAATTGCAATGACCGTATCGCCAACGGCAACTTTTTCGCTGTCTCCAAATTGCAAAGCTTTTAAACCAGATGCTTTGATCTTTAGAACGGCTAAATCATAGGAAGCATCGCGGCCAATAACATCGGCGGAATAAATAGAACCGTTACTAAGAGTTACTCGAATGCTGCCACCAGAAGATGCTGCGTTACTAATCACGTGATTGTTGGTCAAAATAAAACCATCACTATCGATTACAAAACCTGACCCAGTACCACCTCCAGATAATGAACGCGTACTAATTGAGACTACTGAAGGTAAAACTCGTTGGGCAATACCGGCAACTGAATCTGGTGCTCGCTCGATTGTGCTACTTGATGAAACTAAGTTGACGCGATTAAAAATAGATACACCCGAAGCATTTGCGCCAAGAATTCCACCAACACTGCCAGCCAAAACGGCAATTAAAACTAGGTTTGCCTTTGATGAAGATTTTGGAGCGCCCTGCCACCAAGGTGCAGGAGTCGCGATTTTCTTACGTGGAAAGATCATGGCTCTATTTTGCTACAACTTGGTCGCAAGGAGTAACCCATCTCCCACGGGAATCAAGGAGCACAACCAATTCTCAGTATCATTTTTGATGATTGCACCCATATCGCGCAGGGCAACAGTGCGTGGATCACGTTGGGCGCCGTCGCAGACTTTTCCGCCGCCGTAGTAGTTATCAATTACTAGCGCGCCACCGCTACGCAAAATTCGATGAGCTTCATTAATAATAAAGCTGAGATCTTCTGGATTATGGCGAAGAACAACCATGTCGTAGGCGCGATCGGTTAACTTGGAGATTACTTCGGGAACTGAATTAGTTATTAATCGAAATCTTGTGGCTGGAATATCGGCTTCTAGAAAAGCTTGTTTTGCGATCTGAGTATGTTCCATCTCATCATCGATCGAAGTTAACGTTCCGCCAGCGCGCATACCTTCTAGCAACCACAAACTACCAACACCAGATCCGGTACCGACTTCAACAACTGATTGGGCTTGTAAGGAAAATGCCAGATGGCGCAAGAAGGCACCCGAACCCGATGTGGTGTCGTTAATACCAAGTTCAACTCCCCTGGCACGTGCTGCAGTTTTGTAATGATCTTCTGGCACAAAATTTTCGGCGTAGGCGTGCGGATCTACTCGCATCACAATGAGGTTATCCACTGTGTTAGTAAGCGAACACCATAACCGGTTCCACCCTTTGAATTTTCACCGGCATCGACTTCACTACGCGCCGTCCCTGCGATATCTAGATGCACCCAACGTCGATTAGCGGCAAAGTGTTCTAGAAAAAGTGCCGCCGTTACCGAACCAGCGGAGAATTTTCCTTTATCTGCGGTGTGATTAAAATCTGCAATATCACTTTCTAAAGCTTGGGTGTAATCATCGATTAATGGCATCTGCCAAACACGATCACCACTTTCTTCACCAGCTTTGGATAACTGCTTAGCTAAAACATTATCGCGGGTATACATCGCTGCGTATTGGCGACCTAAACCAAGAGTTGCTGCGCCAGTAAGAGTTGCAATATCTACTAAGTAATCTGGATCTAAAGTGGCATCAGCAAATGCCAAACCATCAGCTAAAACTAATCGACCTTCGGCATCGGTATTAATAACTTCTACCGTTGTGCCGCCATAATGCTTAATTACATCGCTGGGACGTTGGGCGGTAGCTGAAATTGCATTCTCGGCCATCATCATTAAAGCGGTTACGCGAACCTTTGGTTGTAACTCTTCTAGCGCAGTTAAGGTCGCCAAAATTGCGGCGGCACCAGCCATGTCACTCTTCATCGCCGTCATAGTGTCGTAAGGACGCTTGAGCGAAACTCCACCCGTATCAAAAGTTATCCCTTTGCCCACTAAAACTACATGTGGCAGAGCACCTTCTGATTTATTTTTTGATCGCGGTTGGTAGCTCACTTGAATCATTCGTGGGCCTGGATTAGGCGATGAACCACCGACGGCACGTAATCCACCAAACTCTTTTAACTGTGAACCTGCAAAAATCTTAACTTTTAGATTAGTTCCCTTAGCAAAAACTTCAGCTTGCTTACCCATCCATGCTGGATTCTTAATATTTGCTGGGGTATGAACTAAGTCGCGAGCACGGCAGATTGCAGTTGCAATTGTGCAAGCTTGCTCTATCGCAGCTTTATTTTTCGTCGCAATTAAAATAGTTGGATTTTCTTTTTTCTTATCTGTTTTTAAATTCCAGACCCAAGCACCTAATGCAATTGAAATCGGATGCGTCTGATCGTCTTGCAGGGTTGAAAGGACGGTTGTTTTTTTACCGCGGACTTTTCGTCCGATTGCGGCGCCGGCGCTTCGATAAGCAGCGCCACTTTTATCCCCGAGACCGACCAGAAAAATACGTTCAGTTTTGGAATCAGTAGCGCTCACTGGAATTTCAAAGATCTCGCCAGCTTTTCCGCTAGGTGAAAAGAAAGTTAATTCATCAAGGAGTGTGAGTTCAAAAAACTTTTCTAGCTCCTTGGTTAATGAGCCGGAAGATTCAAATTCGCCATCGGGGTTCTTAAAAAATCCAACGGCAACTGCCTCTACCGAAGCGCACTTTTTAATATCTATTGGTGTGGCGGTAAGCAGTGAAGGCATGACGTAAAGGCTAGTGCCTAGTCACGCTAAAAGTTGTTACTTCTTTACGAGGGCAACAGCGGCATGTAAAGCTGCGCTGAGATTATTTGCTTCTTCGGCATTCATTTCAACGACTAGACGTCCGCCGCCTTCAAGAGGGATGCGCATGACTAATGAGCGAGCCTCTTTTGTAACCTCCATTGGACCATCGCCAGTGCGGGGTTTCATGGCTGCCATCGTGGGACTCCTCTAAAGTGAACTAATAAATGCAAGAGCATAAGTATCTCGTATTTGTGGCATTAGTAGAAATCGTAATAGCCGTTAAATCCCGAGAATCACGCTCAATCTCGCTTTGCCGGCATTGATAATGCTCTCAACGGCGCGCTCTGGCACGCCAAGGATTGTCGCGATCTCGAGGGCGCTCATGGAGCGCAAATAATGCATCGTTAAAATAATGCGCTCTTCTTCAGGTAGCGAGGCAAGGGCATCCGACAAATTCAGGAATTGCTTGCTCATGTAATGAGTTTACTCAATTAACCTGCGTAGTTACTGAAGTTGGCGACGCAATCTCATTAAAGAGATACGGACTCCCGCATACAGTCCGGGCGCGATCAGAAGGAAAAGCGCTCGCGGTGCCAGTATCTCTTCTGACCAATCAAAGCGCGTACTGCCTTGATCAAGTGAGATCAGTTCAAATCTGCCGGTACCTTTAATGATTGAGCCAGTGTGTACAACATCGCAAATATTTGGTGGCTGCCACGTAGTTACTTGCATGTGATCCATAATTCCAATTTTGCCCATTCCGGTGAATGCGGCAATTGCTGTGCCTACACCTTCACGGATCTGTGAAGTTACTTCTACTTTTGTTTGCAACATCCAATCACCTTGTGCCTCCCAATCAGCCACGCTTGCCCAAACTTTTTCAATGGGTGCATTGATAATTAAACTCATGGCAATGTGATTACTTCTCATAACCCACATGCTTTCAAAGCGTCATCTACATTTGTTGTCCATTGCACAATTTCGCGCATTCCTGGCTTAATAAAATTCTCCTCTTCTAAATGAACTATCAATTCATGTAACGGGGCAAAAATTTCAAAAGGATCCAAAATTACTACTGGCTTAGTATGAAACTTTAAGTAATAACCGACCCAGATCTCAAAAAACTCTTCTAAAGTTCCAGCTCCCCCTGGCAAAGTAATGAAGGCTTCTGAAATATCGGTAATCATGTGTTTGCGCTGGCCCATAGTTTCAACGACGTGCAATTCATCATTGTCATGATCGGCAAATTCAATATCAACAAGTGCTTGTGGAATGACTCCAATTGTTTTTGCGCCACCATCGCGAGCGCCCCTGGAAACAGCGCCCATCATAGAAATATGTCCACCGCCAGTAACGAGTTCGCCCGAGTATTTAGCAATTCCCTGGCCTAATTCGTAAGCAAGATCAACATATTTATTGTCAATCGTCGGCGATGATGAGCAAAAGACGGCGATACGCATGCCCCTAACAATAGGGGTTAGGCTTATCCCATGACGACTATCGCATCGGGCCACGGAATTGCAACGATCTCAAAAGGGACAACGTTGGATGTTTGGTATCCAACACCAGTTCTTGGCCAATTATCCCCACAAATTCCGGCAGAGCTTCAGGGTCTTACCGGTGAAGATGTAGCGCGTGGAGTTACGCGTGAAATAGTCAGTACTCAAATTGATATTTCAGCGGCCCCGGCAGATACGGCAGATGCATATCTTCGTCTACATCTTTTATCGCATCGTCTTGTTAAACCACACGGGGTAACACTTGATGGAATCTTCGGAATTTTAAGTAACGTGGTTTGGACATCTGTTGGCCCTTGCGCTGTTGATGGCTTTGAATTAACACGGGCACGTTTAAAGGCAGCGCATGGACATGTAACTGTTTATAGCGTCGATAAGTTTCCCCGAATGGTTGATTACGTTGTTCCAAGTGGCGTGCGTATCGCCGATGCCGATCGTGTGCGTTTAGGTGCGCACCTAGCAACTGGCACGACCGTGATGCACGAAGGGTTTGTAAATTTCAACGCCGGAACTCTCGGAACTTCAATGGTCGAGGGGCGAATATCTGCTGGCGTAATTGTTGGAGATGGAACCGACGTTGGTGGTGGTGCATCAATCATGGGAACACTCAGCGGTGGTGGCAAAGAAGTAATTTCGATTGGTGAAAAGTGTCTACTTGGCGCTAACTCGGGATGTGGAATTTCCTTGGGTGATAACTGTGTAATCGAGGCTGGAACTTATATAACGGCATCGGCAAAAATTAAATTACCTGATGGTGAAGTAGTGAAGGCGCAAACTTTATCTGGTGCAAGTAACTTATTATTTAGACGTAACTCTCAAGATGGTTCGCTAGAAGCTGTTCTACGGAGTGGCACTTGGGGTGGGCTCAATAGCGTTTTGCACGCTAACTAAATCAAAGTACGCCGATGGAATTCGAGTACGACTTCTAAACGTTTCACCTCTGAGTGTTACTTGCTTGCCATCACTTGCCGTTGCTCTAATCATTGCAACTGTGCCACTTACACTCTTTCCTAAAACTTCAAGAGAGACAACATCGGGAAGAGCAAAGGCCATTGCGACGCTGGCTTGAGTAATAAATCTATTCCACGTGTAGAAATTTGGATTAATAACTGGATCTAAGCTCGCTAAATCTTGTACGTTTTGCGTAAAACTTTTCTCACCGCCCCAGGCATCAACTGCTCGCTCCGTGATGCCACCGGTAGAGCTTCCAAAGTACGCCGAAATTGGTTTGCCGAGCTGAGTAATGGCCAGGCCGGCAGTATTTATTACCGCTGCTTTCCACAATATGCCCCATCTCTTCTCTACTTCTTTAGCAAAACCCAAGAATTTTTGATCAGAAATTTCGCCATATAAATCACAATCACACGCAGTTCGGTATATGCCCGCCTTATTTAAGGCATAGGTCCTGGATGCGATCGCTTGCGCCTCTAATGCTGCCGTTGGCCAAGAGGATGGAACTTCACTAATTCCCCACAAATATTCATCGGCCAAGCGAACTGAGTTTGTTATTGCAATTCGATAGCCAAGAGTTGGGGATTTAATTGCCCTGACTTGCATTTGTCCATATCGATATCGTGCCGTTTTGCTTGAATGCGTTAACGAGATAACTGCATCAACACCTGCCAAATATCGGGTACCGCTCCAACGGACTGTAAAGACTCTGCTTCGAGCTAAGGATGAGATTTTCTTACCTGTTGTAACACTCGGGACAATAGTTGAACCTAAAATTGTAAAATTCAGCGAGCTTTTTACTGGAATAGTTACTAACGGTGTTCGATCTTGGGCATCTCCAATTTCTCCTTCAAAGATCTGAATCTCTGCATTAGGAGTTGAACTGGCCATCCTTGCCGACGTTAATAAATTTCCAATATTTACACGAAGTATTTTTGTATCATCTAATGGCTCAATTGCTACATCTTTGTAATAGTAAGTAAGGATTGCCGTTGCTGACTCGCCGGCTAAAGCCTTTGCCCGTGCGCCAATTTGACTGAGTCCAACGCCATGTCCATATCCAGCACCACGAATTTCAAAACTAACTGGAACCTCAACGGCCGAGGTTGGAGTTAGGCCAATTAAAGATATTACTAACCCAAGAATAAAAGCTTTAAACATCCTCATCGATTGCAGCACTCTTTCCAAGATGCAAAAACTCTTGATAGGCATCGATCACAGCGTTAGGTTCGCCGCGCTGAATTATCTTTCCTTGATGAAGCCAGACCACATCATTACAGGTGTCTCTTAATGTTTTCATCGCGTGGCTAACAAGAATTAAGGCACGATGATCGCTGCGTAATTCTTTTACTCGGTTGAGCGACTTTTCTTTAAACTTTGCATCGCCGGTACTGAGCGCTTCATCAATAATTAAAATATCTGGTCGTACAGTGGCTGCCACAGAAAAAGCTAAACGGGCGTACATTCCCGATGAATACGTACGCATCGGGGCATCAATTGCCTCCCCCAACTCACTAAATTCAGCGATCTCATCAAAGTGTCCCTCAATCTCGGCACGGCTCATCCCAGCTGCTAAACCGCCTAATAAAACATTGTCGCGGCCTGACATGGATGGATTAAAGCCAACTCCAAGTGCAAGCAAAGTACTGACCGAACCGTAGACTTCAATGCGACCCTGAGTTGGTGGCAAGATTCCGGCAACGCAGCGCATCAACGATGATTTTCCTGCGCCATTTGTTCCAATTACTCCAGTGACATGACCGTATTCAATATCTAAATTAACATCATCTAAAGCTCTAATAATCCGAGTTTGTTTTCCGCCACGACCAACTGCTTTTACACGAGCCTTTAACGTCGGTCTGCGATCAATTGAAATTTTATAGGTGAGACCAACGTTTCGAATTGAAACAGCGATCTCATTTGTCTTTTGTACTTTAGAGGCGGACAGCGAACTCACGCTCCCTCGATAAAAAGAAATACGTGCCGATTAAAAATATTCCTGTGGCCCAACCAAGACTTACTAACATATTAGTCACATCTGGCATCTGGCCATGTACAAAGGCTTTAGACCACGAATCAAGAATTGGAAATAGTGGATTAAAGATTTGCAACGCTTGTAAATTATCACTGAGCGCCGATGCTTCATACAAAATAGGAGATAAGTAGAGCAGCGTACGCGTTAGGTAGGGCAAGAAACTTGCAATGTCTCGAAAGTAGACGTTGATACATGAAATTGTGATTGCTAATCCAAGTGCTAGAAATATCGTAATTAAAAGAACTGGGATCGCCCACAACATTTCAAATGCAAAGGGTGAGCCGACAACGGCTTTAATTGCCAGAAAGACGAATAACGTTGGCAGAAACTTAAAGACAGCGATAACAACCGCAGAAATTGGCAACATGATTCGGGGAAATGCTGTGTTAAGAATTAAGCGTTGCCCCGCAGTAATTGACTTAACGCCGCCAGTTAAGCTATTTGAAACTAAATAGAAGAGAAATAGCGTTGCCGTTAAATGTACGTACCGTGAACTATCTGAACTTCCTTTAATAATGACAATTAAAATGAAGTAGACCCCAGAAAGTAACAATGGGTTGAGAACCAGCCAGAGTTGACCTAAGGCCGAATCAAAGTGCTGTTCACGAAGTTCAGATTTAGAGTATTCCGAGATAAAAGTGCGGCGCGACCAGAGTGATTTCCAATATCTACCCAGCTTTGGCAGGCCAGTTTTAAATGGCTCGTAAACCTGAAGTGGGGTGCTCACGGTTCTAAGGTTACCGCAGGGGTAAGCGAGTTCGGTGATGTCAGAAAACCAATGCCCCAAGAAATTTGCATCGTCAGCATTACGGTGGGCAAAGCGAGAACTTCGCCCAGATTTTTCCCAATAAATACTGATGCAGCCAAGATAAAGATTGCATAGACCAAAGCTGGCAGAAAGAGAATTGGAGAGATTAGCCAACCAGTGATCAAAGAAGAAAACGTTGCTAAAACTGTAAAAGGTGGAGCTAAGTAACGATAGTTAATCGTTCCGGCGTGACGCCTAGCGACGACTCGTCGCCATCTTCCATATTCAAAATACTGTTTAGCGAGTGCAAAAATAGTTGGGCGTGGCCGGTAACTAACAACCAAGCGTGGATCAAAGTAAATCAACCCACCTACTTCGCGCAATCTAAAGTTGAGTTCCCAATCTTGGGCTCGAGTAAATCTCTCGTCAAAACCACCTGCAGCAAGTAATGCTTCTTTTCTAAATGCACCCAGATAAACCGTATCGACTGGGCCTGCTCCACCACCCGTATGAAAGCGTGATGCACCGACTCCTAATGGGCTTCGCATTGCCCGAGCTACTGATCTTTCAAAATTTGTTTCACCCTCAGCGGCCATGATTCCACCAACATTTACCGCGCCACTTTCCTGCAAGATTTCAAATACAAGTTGACAGTAATTTGTCGGGATCTTTGAATGTCCATCGACTCGAACAATGATTGAATACCGGGAAGCAGCGATTGCAATATTGAGTCCGGCAGCTGTGCGACCAGTTGGATTTTCAACAACAACTACTCGCGCATCTCGTGCTGCAATTTCTCTAGCAATCTTCAATGTCTGATCTTTTGAAGGTGCAACCGAAAGAATGAGTTCAACCTCGCCGTTAAATTGTTGCGCAAGAATCGAAGCGACAGTTGCCTCCAGATACTTGGCTTCATTGAGAATTGGCACAATGACCGAGATTTCTGCTCTCGGTGAGCCATATAACTCATTTGCTGATGTCGACATAACCCGCACACGGTATCGCTGAAGTAGGCTCACCTAGTGAAATCAACGCGGGCAATTCGAATTATTACTTCACTTTCTGTGGGAGTAGTACTTGTCTCCGCCTTTTCATGGCTTGGGCTTGGCCAAATAAGTGGTGCAATTAATCGAATCGATGCTTTTGCTGGACTTAACTCACGACCAGATAAACCCAACAAAGCTTTGAACTACCTATTAGTTGGCGTAGATACCCGTGAAGGGTTAACCAAAGAACAATTGAAATTGCTTCGCGTGGGAAGTACAAAGACCGCCGCTGGTTCGCGCTCTGACACCATGTTGTTAGTTCACATTTCAAAGGCGCGCGATAAAGCCACAATTATTTCAATCCCCCGAGATTCATTAGTAACGATTCCAGAACATCCATCATCATTAAATCCAGAGAAAATCGTTCCGGCAGCAAAGGGAAAAATTAACGCAGCTTTTGCTTTTGGCGGCCCATCTTTATTAATTGAAACAATTGAAAATGAATCTGGTGTTCGGATAGATCATTACATTGAAATTGGCTTTGCTGGCTTTGCTGGAATGGTAGATGCGCTCGGTGGAATTGAAGTCTGTACTAGGCGCGATATTGATGACCCTGGTAGCCACTTAGTTTTAGCAGCCGGAGTTCATACTCTCAATGGCGTTGAATCACTGAAGTATGTACGCACCCGCGATTTCGATGGGATGGGTGACCTGGGACGTATGCAACGCCAACAACAATTTATGAGCGCGGTACTTCGAAAAGTTACCAGCACAGGCGTTTTACTCAATCCAATTAAGTTAGTCAATTTTTTTAATGCCGCAATTGCAACAATCAAAACTGATTCTGATCTCAACCAAAGTGATTTACTGACACTTGCTAAACAGATGAAAAATCTATCGGCTAGCAAAGTTCGTACCTTGACTATCCCGTTAGGGAATGTAAATGCGCGCGTACCAGGTGTTGGTTCGGTAGTGACGTGGGATCCCGTACTTGCACCCGAGCTATTTAATCGCCTACGCGAAGATCTGCCGCTCGTCGATGAGGTAACGCCTGCTCCATCAGCATCATCCACGGCTAAGCCAACTGTGATCGATAAATTTAAGACTCGCACGGCCGATGAAAACCCTTGCGGGGCACTGAAGTAAACTCCCGCTCATGACTTTAACTCTCTCGGTTGTTGGCTGCGGTTATCTTGGAGCCACCCACGCGGCATGTATGTCTTCACTTGGCTTTACCGTAATTGGTGTCGATACCGACCCAGCAAAAGTAGCGTTACTGCAAAGTGGAAAGCTCCCGTTCTATGAACCAGGTTTAGATACCTTGCTTGCGCAAGAGATGAAGAGTGGGCGACTTTCTTTCACCACCGATTTCTCAGCTGTCGCAGATGCAGATGTTCACTTTGTTTGTGTCGGAACACCGCAGAGTAAAGATAGTTTGGCCGCTGATTTAACGTACGTAAAATCGGCAGTTGCTGCGATCGCACCGTTTTTAAAAGAAGGTTCACTCGTAGTTGGCAAATCAACAGTGCCGGTTGGAACTGCGCAAGCTTTGCGTGCCGAACTTGCCATCAGCGCACCACAAGCAGACCTTGCTTGGAATCCAGAGTTCCTGCGTGAAGGTTTTGCAGTTGAAGATACTTTGACTCCTAATCGATTAGTTGTTGGTGTTGCCAATGATCGCGCCGAAGAGATTTTAAAAGAAGTCTATGAACCAGTTATTGCACTTGGAACTCCGTGGATACGTGCCGATCTTCCAACATCTGAATTAGTAAAAGTTGCGGCAAACTCGTTTCTTGCCACCAAAATTTCCTTTATCAATGCGATGGCTGAAGTTTGTGAAGCTGCAGGTGGCGATGTCACGGTGTTAGCACAAGCAATTGGCTACGATCCACGAATTGGAAGTAAGTTTTTACAGGCAGGTATTGGCTTTGGTGGCGGTTGCCTACCAAAAGATATTCGCGCATTTATGGCCCGTGCCGAAGAGCTTGGCGCAAAACAGGCGCTGGAGTTTTTACGAGAAATTGATGCGATCAACTTACGTGCTCGCCAACGTGTCATCGACGTAGTTCGCAGTGAACTTTCGGAAGACTTAACGCAGTACAAGATTGCAGTTTTAGGTGCCACCTTTAAGCCTGACAGTGATGATGTACGCGACTCCCCGGCACTTGATATTTCGGCGCAATTACATGCCGCTGGAGCCAAGGTAATCGTTCACGATCCACAAGGAATTGAGCCTGCTCGAAAGCGTTTTCCAACTCTACAATTTGCCGAAAAGGTTAATGATGCGATCAAAGATGCAGATTTAATCTTGCACCTGACTGAATGGAAAGAGTATCGCCAGATAGATCCAGCAGCGATTGCGCCGCTAGTTAAAAGTAAGATCATCATTGATGGAAGAAATATGCTCGATCGCACAATGTGGCGTGAGGCTGGCTGGAAGTTCCACGCATTAGGACGTAGCGATTAATACCCAGGAAACAATCGATGCGGTCTTAGCGATGAAAACTTGGGCCGTCGTTGGCCTTGGAAATAATCCAGATCGTGCGGCATTTGGTGTGGCTAAGATACTTCAAGAAAAAGGACATCGAATAATTCCGGTCTACCCGCGCGCTGAAGTTGTCCACGGTGAGATTGGGTACAAAACTCTTGCCGAAGTTCCAGACCCGGTTGATGTGGTTGATTGCTTTGTTAATTCTCAACTTGTCGGAGATGTTGTAGACCAGGCAATTTTAATTGGCGCAAAAGCCGTCTGGCTGCAGTTAGATGTGATCGATCACGAAGCAATTGCTCGGGCGCAGGCAGCCGGACTTTTAACGGTTATGGATAAGTGCCCAGCTATTGAATATCACAACAGAGGTTAAAAGCCAGTTTTATTATTTCGTCGAGCTTTTAAGTTCTCGCCTTTTTCTTTGGCAATCTTATTGATCTCATTCAATCCTTGTGCAACCTTGGTTGAAATTTCTTCACTTGCAATACCTAAAATTCGGGCAGCTAAGAGTGCCGCATTGTGAGCATTTCCAACGCCAACAGTTGCAACCGGAACTCCAGCTGGCATTTGCACAATTGAAAGAAGTGAATCCATACCATCTAGATTTTTTAATGCTACTGGAACACCGATAACTGGCAACGTTGTTAATGATGCGACCATTCCTGGCAAGTGCGCGGCACCACCGGCGCCAGCGATAATTACTTTGTAGCCTTTGGCTTTTGCCTGTTGCGAAAACTCCACCATCTCAAGTGGCATGCGATGAGCTGAGACAACATCTGCCGTGTACGAAATTCCAAGTTGATCTAAAACTTTGGCCGCTTCTTCCATCGTTGGCCAATCTGAATCAGAGCCCATGATGATCGCTACATCACTCATCTATTTCTCCGCTCATATAATCAACTGCATGTTGAACTTCTGTGGTTAATTCTACGAGATCTTCACCTAACAAAGTTACATGACCAATTTTGCGCCCTTTTCGCACTTCCTTCTTGTACTGGTGGAAATTGAGCGCAGGTGTGCGGGCCATCAGGTGTAAATATGGTCGATACATATCGTGCTTATCTGCTCCCAGCACATTTCCCATAACTGCAAAGGTTGCACACATCGATGGATCTCCAAGTGGAAGATCCAAGATCGCACGCAAGTGTTGTTCAAACTGACTTGTAATTGCGCCTTCAATTGTCCAGTGACCCGAATTATGTGGACGCATGGCAAGTTCATTGATGAAGAGTTGATCACCCTTTACGAAGATTTCAACGGCCATGACTCCAACAACTCCAACTTCGGCAGCGACGTCAAGGGCTAATCTCTGTGCTTGCTCACGCAGTTCTGCCGAAAGCTGCGGCGCAGGAGCAATGGTCATAACGCAAATGCCATCTCTTTGAATTGTTTGCGTTGGCGCCCACGTAGTTGCTTGTCCATGTGGTGAACGGGCGACCATGACAGCAATCTCGTAATCAAAGTCGATAAACTCTTCAATTAATAGTTTTCCACTCTCTTTTAAGATTTCGGTTAACTCGTTGCTTGAATTAATTCGCCAAACACCACGACCGTCATATCCCCCTGAAATTGCCTTTGCTATCACTGGGAATTGCGTTACCTCTTGTGCTGAAGAAACGAGTTGAAACTTTGGCGAAGGATAGTTTTTAAGCTTTTCACGCATCGCGGCTTTATCTTGCGAAAATTCAAAGGCGGCAGATGAAGGGCGGACAACAACCCCATCGGCTTCTAAAGCTTTTATTATGCTCAATGGAATTAATTCATGTTCGAAGGTAACAACATCGCACTTCTTAGCAAAGGCACGCACCGTCTCAAGATCTTTGTAATCGCCAACAATGTGGTTTGTTATTTGTGCGCCAGAATCATTTGAATCAGCTGCCAAGAGTAAAAGATCTATACCCAAAGCAGTTGCTGGTGCAATGCTCATGCGAGCAAGTTGACCCGCACCGATCACACCGACGATTGGAAAGGCTTTGCTCACTGGCCTATCGTAGATGAACTACATCAGCGGCTTGAACATGGGTGCCATCGTCTAGAACAAGTGCGCCAGTATCTGAAATTGCACAGGCAACGCCAATTTGGCTCTTTCCACCCGGGTATTCCACTCTTACCTCTTTGCCCAGGGTGGCACTTAATTGAGCATAGATTCTTTGAATCTCATCATCGCCTTGATCCCACGCACCGAAAAGATTTTCAAACTTTTTTAAAATTTCGATCAAAATATCTGCACGAGTAAGGTCGGTAGCCCCCTCAAGTAAAAGTGAGGTTGCGTTTTTAACAGGTAGTTGATTTTCTTCCATACCAACATTGATACCGATGCCGATGACAACTCCATCGTCAATAACTTCAGCAATCAGACCTGATACTTTTTTGTCTTTAATTAAAATATCGTTTGGCCATTTTATTTTTGCATTAAATGCATGCAGAGTCTTAGCGACACTGTAGCCAGCGATTAAAGAAATCCAGCCCCAGTCATCACGACTACGTTGTGGGGCAATGTAGAGTGAAAATAACAAAGCAGTTGATGGCGCTGCTTCAAAGCTTCGGTCCAATCTTCCTCGTCCTGCACTCTGATAATTTGCAACTAAAACATCTCCAACTTGTGCAGATTTATTTCGTACTTTTATAGCGAGATCATTTTGTGTCGAACTGGTGAGTTCAACCACCTGTACTCGCCAGTACCGCGTAATTAATTTATTGATGGCCGATTCATCGAGGCCGCTTCTTAGCATTTGGGTCTCCACGACTAGTACCGTACGCCTATGAGTCGTGATCTGCATACAACTGCCGGAAAAATAGAAGATCTACGTGACCGTGTCGAAGAAGCGGTAAACGCTGGCTCCCAACGTGCTATTGAAAAACAGCATGCCAAGGGAAAGAAAACTGCGCGCGAGCGAATTGAAATGTTAGTTGATGCCAATTCATTTACTGAGATCGATGAGTTTGCGCGTCATCGATCTACTCAATTTGGGATGGAAAAAAACCGCCCATACGGTGATGGTGTGATTATCGGAACTGCAACTGTTGATGGTCGCCCAATCGCATTATTTTCACAGGATTTCACGGTCATGGGTGGATCACTTGGCGAAGTTCATGCGGAAAAAATAGTTAAGATTTCAGCTTTTGCGCTGAAGTCTGGTATCCCATTAATCGCAATTAACGATTCGGGTGGTGCCCGAATTCAAGAAGGTGTGGCTTCACTTAATGGTTTTGGAAAAATATTTCGATTAAATACCCGCTCATCAGGTGTCATTCCGCAGATTTCGTTAATCCTTGGGCCATGTGCAGGTGGTTCGGCATATTCACCAGCTTTAACTGACTTCACAATTATGGTTGATGAAACTTCGAACATGTTTATCACCGGACCCGATGTCATTAAATCTGTAACGGGCGAAGAAGTTGGAATGGAAGAACTCGGTGGAGCCAGAACCCACAGCACTCGCACTGGTATCTCGCATTACTTAGCTCAGGATGAAGCTGATGCAATTGATTATGTAAAAGCGCTTTTATCGTACTTACCGTCAAATAATATGGAGTCTGCTCCGCACTTGGTTCCGACCGAGACTTTGCAAGTAAATCCCACTGATATCTCACTTGATACTTTGATCCCTGATAGTCCCACTCAGCCATATGACATGAAGGTATTAATTCACGCTCTAGTTGATGAAGGTGAATTTCTAGAAGTTCATGCACTCTACGCTCCAAATATCGTCGTTGGCTTTGCCCGAATTGAAGGTGAGTCAGTTGGAATCATTGCCAACCAACCTAATCAATTAGCTGGAACTTTAGATATCAATTCCAGCGAAAAGGCGGCACGTTTCCTACGTTTTTGTGATGCTTTTAGTATTCCGATTCTCACGCTTGTCGATGTTCCTGGCTTCTTGCCCGGTACCGAACAAGAATGGAACGGCATTATTCGACGAGGCGCAAAATTGTTGTACGCCTATGCCGAAGCTTCCGTTCCGCTGGTAACGCTAATTACGCGAAAAGCATATGGTGGCGCGTTTATCGTGATGGGTTCAAAGTATTTAGGTAGCGATATTAACTTTGCTTGGCCAACCGCTGAAATCGCCGTTATGGGCGGTCAGGGCGCAGTAAATATCTTGTATCGAAAAGAACTGAGTGAATCTGAAAATCCAGAACAAACTCGTGCCGAGTTGATCAATGAGTACAACGAGTCTTTGGCAAATCCTTATTTAGCTGCCGAACGCGGAACTATTGATACGGTGATTGAGCCAAGTCAATCTCGCGCCTACATCACAAAGGCATTTAGAACTTTAAAAACAAAGCGCGATATTTTGCCAGCGCGCAAACATGGAAATATCCCGCTCTAATGAAAATCGAAATTATTAAAGGTGCACCTACTCCTGATGAAGTTGCAATTATTGAAGCGGCGATGATCGATCACACTCGCCGGGCCTTGCGTCCAGTGGTTGTCCAAAGTATTTATAGCCTACCTATCCTGCGCAAACCCCTTCCCCATCTGATTGCATATGGCACCAAACGGTTTCAATAAATGCCAACAATAGTTTTAGCATCACAATCAACTAGCCGACGTCGTCTCTTAGAGTCGGCTGGACTCTCTCCAAAGATTATTGTTAGTAATGTTGACGAAGAGACAGATTTTTTTAATGCGATGAAGCCGGCTGATATGGTCATTACGCTTGCTATTACCAAAGCCCACACAGTGCGCGAATTAATTGATTATCCAGCGATCATTATTGGTTGTGACTCTACTTTTGAATTTGATGGTGAGTCCTTTGGTAAGCCCGGCACGGCAGCGGTTGCTTTTGAACGAGCTAAGCGAGTCAGTGGCAAGAGTGGAGTTCTGCATACCGGCCACTGCATTATTGATACCGCCAAAGATCGTGAAATTTCCGATCGAGTTTCGACTCGAGTTTCTTTTGATCAGATGAGTGATGTCGAGATCAATGATTACATTTCAACCGAAGAGCCGCTCCATGTTGCTGGCGGCTTCACACTAGATGGCTTTAGTTCACCATTTATTCCATCTATTGAAGGTGACTATACAAATGTAGTTGGTATTTCAATGCCCTTCGTGCGTAAAGCTTTAGCGCAACTTGGTTATAGCTGGCCACAAGTGAAGGCGATGAAATGAAACGTATCCTCATTGCCAACCGGGGCGAAATCGCTATTCGCATTATTCGTGCCTGCCAAGATCACGGCATTAAAAGCGTTGCCGTGTATTCCGAAGAAGATCGAAATGCACTGCATGTTCAATCTGCAGATATGGCCTTTTCATTGGATGGATTAACTGCCACACAAAGTTATTTAGATATTGAAAAACTTATTGCTATCGCTAAGCGCTCTGGTGCAGATGGTGTTCACCCTGGTTATGGATTTCTCTCCGAAAATGCCAATTTTGCCCAAGCTGTTATCGATGCTGGATTAACCTGGATTGGGCCACCACCTGCGGCAATAATCGCGTTAGGTGACAAAGTGTCGGCTCGCAAGATCGCCGCTAAAGCTGGTGCTCCTCTTGTTGCAGGTACTAAAGATCCAGTTGCCGGACATGAAGAAGTAACTGCCTTTGCCAAAGAACATGGCCTACCAGTTGCGATCAAAGCTGCACACGGTGGTGGTGGACGAGGATTAAAAGTTGCCCGAACTATGGAAGAGATTCCTGAACTTTTTGATTCCGCAGTGCGTGAGGCGATCTCAGGTTTTGGCCGCGGTGAATGTTTTGTCGAAAAGTATTTGGATAAACCTCGACATGTTGAGACTCAAGTTTTAGTTGATCAATTTGGTCATGCCGTAGTTGTAAGTACTCGTGATTGCTCATTGCAACGTCGTCACCAAAAACTAGTCGAAGAAGCTCCAGCACCTTTCTTAACCCAAGCCCAAAATGATGAGCTCTACCGCTCCAGCAAAGCGATCATGAACGAAGCTGGTTACGTTGGCGCCGGAACATGTGAATTTTTAATTGGCCACGATGGCACAATTTCATTTTTGGAAGTAAACACCCGACTTCAAGTGGAACATCCAGTTAGCGAAGAAGTTACTGGCCTTGACTTAGTCCGTGAACAGTTTCGAATTGCAGATGGTGAAGCACTTGGTTTTGATGATCCCGAAATACGCGGGCACAGTATTGAGTTCCGTATCAATGGCGAAGATCCAGGTCGCTCATTCTTGCCAGCACCAGGTCGATTAACGCAATGGGAAATTCCATCTGGGCCAGGGGTTCGAGTTGATGCTGGATTTACTAAAGGTGATTCAATTGGTGGCAACTTTGATTCACTCTTGGCAAAACTCATCGTTACCGGTGCCACTAGAGAGCAAGCCATCCAACGTGCCCGCCGTGCCTTATCTGAATTTAAAGTACAAGGATTAGCAACGGCGATACCTTTCCACCGCGCTATTCTAGAAGATCCTGCTTTTACTCAAGAGTTTAAGGTTTACACCAGTTATATTGAAAATGAATTTAAAAATGAGATTCCGGCATTTTCAGCTACTGATGCCCAGTTAGAGACACACATGGCTCCGGAGTATTTAGTAGCAGAGTTAAATGGCAAACGTTTTGAAGTAAAAGTGCATGCACCAAAACCAGTCATTAAGCGACACCGGAGCAGATCTTCAACGGTAGGTGGGGTTCGTGGAGTTGGGCTAACAAGTCCGATGCAGGGTACGATTGTAAAAATTGCAGTTCAAGAAGGTGCGCAGGTAGAGATCGGTGATTTGATCATCGTATTAGAGGCGATGAAAATGGAGCAACCTTTAATTGCCCATAAATCTGGCACCATCACAAATCTCACTGCGGTAATTGGAGCCACGGTTTCCAGTGGCACCAATCTCTGTGACATTATTGAGGCATGACACAGACCGATCTTCTTTACTCTGATCCATTAGCTGCCGCCGTTAAAGCTGCTGGCGAAATCGCTACTCAATCAGGCTTTGCAACTCATGACATAGCTTTAGTGATGGGTTCGGGTTGGGTTAGTGCAGTAGATGCATTAGGAGTTCCGGCATTTGAATGTAATGCCGAAGAGTTCACTGGTTTTTTCCCACCTGCAGTAGAAGGCCATTCTGGAAAAGTACGTTCTTATGAAATTGAAGGTGAAGGCAAAAAACTTCGCGCCCTAGTTTTTCTTGGCCGTACCCATCTTTACGAGGGAAAAGGAATTGAGCCAGTAGTACACAGCGTTCGTACGGCAGTTAAAGCTGGGTGCAAAGTTATTATTTTAACTAATGCATGTGGTGGAATTAATACCACTTACACAGTTGGACAGCCAGTTTTAATTCGTGACCATATTTCACTCACTGCCGTTTCACCGCTTTCTGGTGCAACATTTGTAGATTTAACAGATCTCTACAGCAAGCGAATTCGTGAGATTGTAAAAAAGGAAGATGCCTCACTTCAAGAAGGTGTCTATGTCCATTGGCGCGGACCAACATATGAAACACCTGCCGAAATTTTAATGATGCGCACAATGGGAGCAGATCTCGTTGGAATGTCCACCGTTCCAGAAGCGATCGCAGCCCATGCACTTGGCGCTGAAGTTTTGGGTATTTCACTTGTCACAAATGCCGCAGCCGGCGTGACTGGCGAAAAATTAAACCATGAAGAAGTTATTGCAGCAGGTAAAGCTGCAGCCGATCGCATGGGCGCACTTCTCAAAGGGGTCATTCCGAAGTTACTCTAATCATATGAATCCCCAGTTGATCGCCGAAGTTCAAGCATGGATAGCCGATGATCCAGATGCGGCTACTTCGGCGCAGTTACAAAATTGGCTAGATACCGACAATCGAGCTGAACTTCAGATCTCTTTTAACGGCTTTCTGCAGTTTGGTACTGCCGGTTTGCGCGGTCCAGTTCGCCCCGGCCCATCAGGAATGAACCGTGCGGTAGTTGGTCGAGCCGCTGCCGGAATTGTTTCTTATATGAAAGAGCGAAATTTAACGTCGGTAGTACTTGGGCGAGATTCAAGGCATGGATCGGAAGATTACACATTTGAAACCGCCGAGATTATGTCGGGTGCGGGTATGAAAGTTTTTGTGCTGCCAAGGCCGCTACCAACACCCGTCTTAGCATTTGCTACAAATGAACTTGGCTGCGACGTCGGAATTATGGTGACCGCCAGTCACAATCCGCCACAAGATAACGGTTACAAAGTTTATCTTGGGCCAACAGTTGATGGCATCGCCTACCGTGGATCCCAGATTGTTTCACCTACCGATGAATTTATCGCCAAAAAAATAGATGAAGTGAGTTCATTAAAAACTATTGCTCGTGGTAAAAATTGGACCGTCCTAGATGAGTCCGTTGTTGAAAAATATATCAATCGCACGGCCGCGCTTGCGACCAGACCCGGAACATTAAAGATTGTTTACACCGCTATGCACGGTGTTGGAACCGAAACTTTGCAACGGGTATTTGCCAAGGCTGGTTTTAGCGCTCCAATTTTAGTTGAGGCACAAGCACAGCCAGATCCTGATTTTCCAACAGTTGCTTTTCCTAATCCAGAAGAGCCAGGTGCAATTGATTTATCCCTTGAGACTGCCCGAAACTCTGATGCCGATTTAGTTATCGCAAATGACCCCGATGCCGATCGCTGCGCAGCGGCAGTTAATGATCCACAAACAGGCTGGCGAATGCTACGCGGGGATGAGCTTGGCGCGATCTTTGCCGAAAGCATTGCACGTAGATCTAATGCTGGAATTTTTGCTAACTCAATTGTTTCGTCTTCAATTGTAAAAAAAATTGCCCAACATTATGCAATTGAATTTAAAGAAACGCTCACTGGCTTTAAGTGGCTGGCGAAGATTGAGAATCTAAGCTTTGGTTATGAAGAAGCTTTGGGATATGCCGTTGACCCACAAACTGTCAATGATAAAGATGGAATATCGGCTGCAATTGCGCTAGCCCAAATCGCAACTGATCTAGCAACCGAGGGTAAAACTATTGTGGATCTGCTAGATGAAATTTGGGCACGTCACGGCTTTCATGGCACCGAACAGATTTCGCTTCGCTTAAGTGATTTATCAAAGGTTGGTGTAATTCTTGGCTCGCTTCGAAACGATCCACCACTCGATATTGCAGGCCGAAAAGTTACTTCGATTGATGATCTGGCTCAACCAAAAGATGGTCTTCCACCAACTGATGGAATCCGTATGTGGCTAGATGGCGGTGTGCGCATAATCATTCGCCCAAGCGGTACTGAAGCAAAGATGAAGTGTTACGTTGAGGTAATTGAAAAAGATGTGAACCAGGCGCAAGCCGTTTTAGATCTTTTACGGCAACCACTGAAGGATTTGTTAACGTGAGTTTTTATGGTTTAGTCGATGGCACAGAAGCCTCGCTGAAAAGTTATCTCAGTAATCTTTCTGGCGTAGACCAAGTGGGTGCCGATGCGCGGGCAGCGATGCTGGCAACCCGCAGTATTAAAACTTCGGCAAAGCGTTGGGCGATTGACACCGCAATATCGATGGTTGATTTAACAACTCTTGAGGGTGCTGATACGGCCGGCAAAGTACAAGCATTGTGTACAAAAGCAGTACGTCCAGATCCCACAGATTCTTCGGTACCAAGTGTCGGTGCCATTTGTGTCTATAACGATATGGTCCACGTTGCTCGCAAACATTTAGATTCAATTGGTGGCCAGCATGTTCCAGTTGCCGCGGTATCAACGGCATTTCCATCAGGACGCGCTTCTATGCCAGTTAAAATTCTAGATACCCAAGATGCGATAAATGCCGGAGCACAAGAGATCGATATGGTGATTGATCGTGGTGCTTTTCTGGAAGGCCGATACATCGATGTATTTAATGAAATTGTTGCCATCAAGCAAGTATGTGCAGACCGAGCACATTTAAAAGTAATCTTTGAAACGGGCGAGTTAGTAACCTACGACAATGTACGCAAAGCATCATTTTTAGCGATGACAGCTGGCGCAGATTTTATTAAAACTTCCACGGGCAAAGTTGCACCAGCTGCAACTCCCCCAGTGGTCTTAGTGATGTTGGAAGCTGTCCGAGATTTTTATGAAATGACAAATGTACGAATCGGAGTAAAGCCGGCAGGTGGAATCCGAAATACTAAGGATGCGATCAAGCAATTAGTTCTAGTCAATGAGACCGCCGGGCCAGAATGGTTAAATTCAAAGTTATTTCGGATCGGTGCCAGCGCTCTGCTCAATGATCTATTGATGCAGCGCATGAAATTAGATGATGGCTACTACGCTAGCCCTTCATACGTGACGATGGATTAGTGGAGAGATCAATGAGTTTTGAATACGCACCTGCCCCTGAGTCACGTGCTCTGGTCACGATTAAACCTAAATATGGCCACTTCATAGGTGGAAAATTTGTTGCTGGCAGCAAGCACTTCCCAACGATTAATCCGGCAACGGAAGAAGTTTTAAGCCAGATCGCCCTAGCTGGCAAAGCCGATGTTGATGCCGCAGTAATAGCTGCTCGTAAGGCCTATACAACTATCTGGTCAAAAATGTCAGGCAAAGAGCGTGGTAAGTACCTATTTAGAATCGCACGAATCATGCAAGAGCGTGCCCGTGAATTCGCAGTTCTTGAAACTTTAGACAATGGAAAGCCAATTCGTGAATCTCGCGACACTGATATCCCATTAGCTGCGGCACATTTTTTCTATCACGCAGGATGGGCCGACAAACTTGAATACGCCGGTCTTGGCACTTCGCCAAAACCACTGGGCGTTGCTGGGCAAATAATTCCTTGGAACTTTCCTCTACTGATGCTTTCTTGGAAAGTGGCACCAGCATTAGCTGCTGGAAATACCGTGGTTTTAAAACCTGCTGAATCAACTTCACTGACCGCGCTTTTATTTGCCGAAGTCTGCCAACAGGCCGAACTTCCAGCAGGCGTTGTAAATATTGTGACCGGCGATGGATCAACCGGTGCCTTAATTGTTAATCATCCAGGTATTGATAAAATTGCATTTACTGGCTCCACCGAAGTTGGCAAGATTATTGCGCGCGCAGTCGCTCCAACTAAAAAGAGTGTAACCCTTGAACTTGGTGGAAAAGCTGCCAATATCGTCTTTGATGATGCTCCCATCGATGAGACCGTTGAAGGAATTGTGAATGGAATTTTCTTTAACCAAGGCCACGTGTGCTGTGCTGGATCTCGTCTGCTCTTACAAGAAAACGTTGCCGAAGAAGTTTTGCACAAGTTAAAGAAACGAATGGAAAAAATTCGCGTCGGTGATCCGATGGATAAAAATACTGATGTCGGGGCGATCAATAGCAAAGAACAACTTGCCAAGATCGTCGAACTTGCGGCTGTTGGTGATTTAGAAGGTGCCCAGCGTTGGAGCCCAAAATGCGAACTACCTAAAAAGGGTTTCTGGTTTGCGCCAACGATATTTACTGGCGTGACCCAAGCCCACCGCATCGCACGGGAAGAGATCTTTGGTCCTGTTCTCTCAGTTCTAACTTTTCGCACACCGCAAGAAGGGATCGAGAAGGCTAATAACACACCTTTTGGTCTCTCTGCCGGCATCTGGAGCGAGAAAGGTTCGCGCACTTTGTGGGCATCTCAGCAACTTCGCGCCGGAGTTATTTGGGCAAATACATTTAATAAGTTTGATCCAACGTCACCATTTGGTGGTTACAAAGAATCTGGCTGGGGTCGCGAAGGTGGACGACATGGTTTAGCGGCATATCTGAAGGGGGTCGGACATGAGTAATCGAATTGATGTGAAGAAGACATACAAGTTGTATATCAATGGCGCCTTTCCGCGCACTGAATCTGGCCGGACCTACGAAGTGAAATCTGCTAAAGGTGTGTTCATTGCTAATCCCTGCCTCGCATCCCGTAAAGATTTACGTGATGCGGTAGTTGCAGCACGTGCGGCACACATCGGCTGGAATAAAGCAACCGCCTATAACCGTGGTCAGATTCTTTATCGAATTGCCGAGATGCTTGAAGGCCGCAAGGCCCAGTTTGTAGAAGAGATTGTTGTGTCAACTGGAACAACTAAAGTAAAAGCAGAAAAAGAAGTTATTGAATCGGTAGATCGCTTAGTTTGGTATGCCGGTTGGACCGACAAGATTGCATCACTTGCCGGATCTACTAACCCAGTTGCTGGTCCTTACTATAACTTCACAATTCCAGAGAGCATGGGCGTAGTAGCTGCGATCGCACCCGAATCTCCATCTCTGCTTGGACTAATCGATGCGATCGCACCGATTATTGCATCTGGAAATACAGTTATTGTTTTAGCAAGTACCAAGTTTCCATTATCGGCTATGACTTTTGCTGAAGTTTTAGCAACAAGTGATCTGCCGGCAGGTGTAGTTAATATTTTAACTGGTAAGAAAGAAGAGATTGCGCCGTGGATGGCATCTCACATGGATATCGATGCCATGGATATTTCTGGAGTTTCGGTGAAAATCTCCCATGAATTAAAGGTCGCTGGCGCCGAAAACTTAAAGCGAATCCACTCATTTAAAGGCAGTGATCCAGCTCGAATTACTACATTCATGGAAGCTAAAACCGTTTGGCATCCAATCGGTTTGTAAGGTGTGAAAAGCCTATGGATTAATGGTTTTTAGCCACAAATCCACGACACCATCAACATCTAAATCTAAGGTCACGCGAACTTTCGCCGAATCTTCAAGATCCAGAGGTTCCAGCTCCTTTAAAAAGGCATCGCGGCGATCGACAATTGTTTGACCACGTGCAGGACCCGCAGAGGTATCCACAACAACGTCAAACATTTGAGTGGTAAATAAATCTGGTCGAATCACGCTGGCAACAGCGCCATAATCTCCAAGCGTGACTGGCGATACGCCAAGTCGTTCCATAAATGCTAAAGCAAGTGCTCCGCCAAACTTTGCCGCTGGCGAATGTGATGATTGCATAACTAATGCTTGTTCACGTGTAATTCCTGGGCGCATGAAAACATCAAGGCCGTACATCGTAATTGGGACGCCACTTTGAAAGACAATCGCAGCGGCTTCTGGATCGTGCCAGATATTAAATTCAGCTGCCGCCGTGGCATTGCCGGCCGATGCCGAACCGCCCATTAATACGATTCGATGTACTTTTTTTGCAGTATCCGGAAAAGCACGTAAAAATAAAGCGATATTTGTTAGTGGCGCTAGTGGAACAATTGTCACAGGTTCTGGTGATGCTTCGATTAAATCGCGCAGAAGTTCTACTGCCGAACGTGAATCAACACTTCGCTGCGATGGTGCGATACCTAGATCTCCCATGCCATCTGCGCCATGAACGTACTCGGCATACTGGCTTTCACCTAACAGTGGACGAACCGCACCGCGGGCTACCGGAATCTGCGGGGCACCTGCCGCGTCTAAAACTTTCAGCGTATTAGCCACCACATTATCGATGTTGGTATTTCCATCTACACATGTAACGCCAAGCAAATTGATGTCTGGGTGCATCGCCGCAAATAAAACTGCAAAGGCATCATCTACGCCGGTATCGACATCTAAAATGATTGAAGTTTTACTCATACCGAGTAGCCTAGCGCAATGAGCAAAACCACTATTGCAGTCGTTGGAAGTGCAATGATGGATCTGACTGCCTACGCCGATACTTTGCCAGAAGCCGGTCAAACCCTTGCTGGCCAGCTTTTTACTACTGGCTTTGGCGGGAAAGGTGCAAACCAAGCTGTAATGGCCGCGCTGTGTGGGGCCGATGTTCACTTTGTTGGCGCTATCGGCAACGATGTTTTTGGAGATGCGATCTCAGAAAATTTCAAGAAAATTGGAATCAATTCTGATCATGTATTTCGCAGTGAAGTTGCCACTGGCGTGGCTCACATCTGGGTTGATGGCGGCGGTGAAAATCGCATCATTATTATTCCTGGTGCAAATCATGAGATTGAAATTACTCGCGCCGTTGCAGCGATCAATGCCATAGAAAATTTAGGAATTGTTGTGGGTCAGTGTGAAATTAAACAAGAAGTAACTACGGCAGCATTTAAAGCAGCTAAAGCACGTGGTGCAATTACGATATTAAATCCTGCACCGTTTCAATCACTATCCACCGAACTGATTGACTTGTGTGACTGGATAATTCCAAACGAGACCGAGTTTCGTGAGTTACATGGAATGCTGCCAATTGACGGCGCTACTTTGAAAGCATTCCGACCTGGTAAAAATTCGATTGTAACTCTGGGTAGCAAAGGAGCTGCCTTTGTCAGTGCTGCCGGTGAACTAACTCAAATCTCGGCCGCTCAGGTCGTTGCCGTCGATACCACTGGCGCCGGCGATGCATTTGTAGGCAGCTTTGCATTTGGCTTAGCAAGTGCAATGGCTCCGGCTGATGCCACGAGTTTTGGTGTTGCCATCGCATCTCACTCTGTTACAAAAAAAGGTGCCCAATCTTCCTACCCAGATCAAACTGAGATTTCAACGCTTTCATAACCTCGTAATACAAAAGTTGGTCTACGTATTGGCGTCGACGCAAGCGACATATCTGGATATTTCTCCCACAACGCTGGCAGTGAAACACTCATCTCCAAGCGGGCTAATGGTGCGCCAAGACAGAAATGTATTCCGGCCCCAAAACCAACATGCGGATTAGGATCACGTGTTACATCCATGGTTTCTGCCTTTGAAAAGATTGTTTCATCGCGGTTTGCCGAACCAATCAGGGCAGCAATCTTTTGCCCTTCTTTGATTTCAACTCCCCCAATGTGGGTATCAGCCGTGGCCGTGCGTTCAAATAAATGCAGCGGGGCATCAAAGCGCATGAACTCTTCTAGGGCGGTATCGTTAACGGCTCTTGCATTTTCGCGCAGAATTTTAATTTGATCAGGCCGTGAAAGAGCGGCGACCATGCCATTTCCAAAGGCGTTAACAGATGCTTCGTGCCCAGCATTTAGAAGCAGGACGCAGGTAGCAACAAGTTCGTGCATATTTAATTTTTCACCATTTTCTTCTACGCTAGCCAGATCTGAAATTAAGTCGTTACCCGGATTCTTCTTACGTAATTCTGCAAGATTTCGAACATAGTCTGCAAATTCTTGCCCGGCTACCTTTGCCTCTTCTTGATGTGATTGCGACGGACTGACTTCGTACATTTTTACAATTGACTGAGACCAAGGACGAAGTAAGTGCTCTTCACTTTCTGGGAAGCCAAGTAAATCGGCGATAATTTTTACCGGTAATGGCTCGGCATAATCTGCGATCAAATCAAAATTTTCACCCGATTTAACTTTTTCATCAATCTTTGTTAGCAACTGATCAGTAATTCTGGAAACGGCTGGCCGCATTCCCTCAATTTTCGCCCGATTAAATGCTTTGGCAACTAGTGAACGCAAGCGAGTGTGCTTTGGTGGCTCACTATCCAAAATAGAGTCAGCATGTAGCCAGTTAAAAATCTCCCATTCAAACTCTGGAGTTTTAGGATTAAAAATTCGCCCTAGTGATTTATTTCTAAAAACATCATTTGCATCTACGTGACGAGCAGCTAAAAAGATTTGCATTTCCTCGTGCCAGATAGGTTCTCCTGCCGTGCGTAACTCTTTTAAGGCCGGATATGGATCAGCTACAAAGTTTGGATCGTTAAAATTGATCATGCCTGTGATGCGACTTTGGCATAACCAGGTTTGATAACCTTTTCAATAATCGCTAACCGATCTGGATATGGGATAAATGCACTCTTCATCGCATTAATAGTGGTTCTTTGAAGGTCAGTAAAGCCCCAATTAAAGGCCTTTACCGCCTCCTCCATCTCAAATGACATAGATGTTTGGCTCATCAATCTATTGTCAGTATTGAGAGTGATTCGAAAGCGTAGCTTTGCTAAAACGCCAATTGGATGTTCGGCATAACTAGCCGCTGCGCCAGTCTGCAGATTTGAGGTTGGACATAGCTCTAACGGAATTCGGCGATCGCGCACATAAGCAGCAAGTGGACCTAACTTTGGCTCGTCGCCAGAGAAATCAATATCATCGATTATTCGAACCCCGTGACCTAACCGTTCGGCTCCGCAGAGTTGGATCGCTTCCCAGATTGAGGGGAGTCCATACGCTTCACCAGCATGGATAGTAAAATGGGCATTTGCTTTACGAAGATAATCAAAAGTATCTTTTTGATCACTCGGCGGGAAACCATCTTCAGGACCAGCGATATCAAAGCCAACAACTCCTCTGTCTCGGTATTTCACAACTAATTCGGCAACTTCCTGTGACTTTTTATTTTGACGCATTCCACATAACAGTGATCGCACCACAATAGTAAATCCTTCGGCGGCAGCCGCTTTCATGCCCTGCTCATACCCTTCTAAGGTCGCTTCCACTACATCTGACATGGTTAAACCTTTTTCGGTAAAAAGTTCGGGAGCCCCGCGGACTTCGGCATAGACGACACCATCTTGTGCCAGATCCAATACGCACTCTTTTGCCACACGGACGATATCTTCGCGTCGCTGCATTACGGCAATAGTGTGGGAAAAAGTCTCCAGATATCTAACTAATGACCCAGAATCGCACGCTTCCCGAAACCAAATCGCTAATTCGGAAGCATCCTGTGTTGGCAAGGAGGTGTAACCAATTTCTTGGGCGATATCAATTATTGTTTGTGGGCGAAGCCCGCCATCTAAATGATCATGTAGCAAGACTTTTGGTACTAATTTAATTTGTTCAGTTGTTGGAATATTATTCATTGACATTTTCGCACGATCCCCTTAATCAACTATTCGCTCTACAACTAATGGCAATCTATCGATTCCACCTGATGGCATATCTCCAATAACCACTGATCCTTGCAATGACTCCAAAGCGCGTGTAAATGCCGCTGGAGTATCGGTATGAAGCGTATAAAGCGGAGCACCGGCCCTAACAGCCTCCCCCGGCTTGGCGTGAATTTCGATGCCAGCGCCAGCTTGCACCGCTTCTCCTTGGCGAGAGCGTCCGGCTCCTAATCGCCAAGCAGCTATTCCAACTTTCATCGCATCCATGGCCAAGATTGTTCCATCTTTTTCGGCGGCAACAATAGTGTTCTCTTTCGCAACTGGTAGCCCCGCATCCGGATCTCCACCTTGTGCTGAAATCATTTGGCGCCACACATCCATTGCCTTTCCATTTTTCAACGCCGCCGCTGGATCGGCACCCTTAATACCGGCAAGTTCTAACATCTCGTGCGCTAATAAAATAGTGAGTTCGACAATATCTGATGGTCCACCACCCGCTAAAACTTCTACTGATTCACGAACTTCTAGCGCGTTACCTGCAGTTAGTCCTAATGGAATGTCCATTGCCGTTACTAGTGCCAAAGTTTTTACCCCAGCACGTTTGCCAAGTCCAACCATGACATGGGCAAGTTCTTTTGCTTTCTCTGGATCGCTCATAAATGCACCTGCGCCAGTTTTAACATCAAGTACAAGAGAGCTTGTGCCTTCAGCGATTTTCTTACTCATAATCGATGATGCGATCAACGGAATTGCTTGCACAGTCGCCGTTACATCGCGTAATGCATACAACTTTTTATCTGCCGGAGCTAAACCATCACCAGCGGCGCAAATAACAGCGCCACAATCCTGCAAAACTTTTAACATCTCATCGTTACTCAATGCTGCTCGCCAACCCGGGATTGATTCTAATTTATCTAGCGTTCCACCTGTGTGTCCTAAGCCGCGACCAGATAACTGCGGAACTGCTGCGCCGCAAGCTGCTACAAGTGGTGCTAAGGGCAAAGTAATCTTGTCGCCAACTCCACCAGTTGAATGCTTATCAACTGTTGGGCGATTGAGTTTGGACCAATTCATTCGCTCGCCACTATTAATCATTGCATCGGTCCAGCGCGAAATTTCCCGGTTTTCCATTCCGTTGAGCAAAATCGCCATCAGCAAGGCGGACATTTGTTCATCGGCCACTACGCCACGGGTGTAAGCATCGATCACCCAATCAATTTGTGGGTCAGTTAAAGAATGGTGATCACGTTTTGCCGCAATTACTTCTGCGGCAGAAAATGCTTCAAACATTTAGCGCTCGTTGCGATCGAGATCCGCCGGACCAAATGCCCAAGGAAGCATGGCCGACATTTTTTGTGGCCCATCATCACTCATTAACAAGGCTTCCGGGCCACCATGCTCGTACAACAATTGGCGACAGCGACCACAAGGCGCTAAATAATTTCCTTGTCCATCGACACAAACAATTGCTATTAGGCGACCGCCGCCAGTTGAAATCAAATTCGAGACCAGACCGCATTCGGCGCACAAGCCAACTCCGTAACTGGCATTTTCCACATTGCAACCTTGAACTAATCGGCCATCGCTTACTAGTGCGGCCACACCTACTGGAAACTTTGAATACGGTGCATACGCAGTTTTCATCGCAGCAATTGCTACTTGATGTAACTGCTCCCAATTAATCACACTCATCGCAAGCCACCACGACGATATGGCATTCCATCAGCTGCTGGCATTCGTAGTCGCTGTGAAGCAAGTGCCATCACCATAATCGTTGCAATGTACGGAGTCATAGTTACTAATTGGCCTGGTAGTTCTTCGACCGCAAAGAAATACCATAATGAAAGCCCACCAAAGCCAAGCGTCAAAGCCGCATTGAGAGTTTTCCCTTTTCGGAAACTTCGGAATGCAACAAATGCCAAAATAACTACGATGAGAAGAATGAGTGCACGGATTGCCGTGGAATCGCGTAGTTGCAGGGCATCGGCAAAACCAAAAAGTCCAGCACCTGCCAGCAATCCACCCGGGCGATAATTTCCAAAGAGCAAGGCTGCTAAACCAATGTAACCGCGGCCAGCAACTTGGTTCTCTTGATAATTACTTGCGGCAACAATCGCTAAGAAGCCACCGCCCAGGCCAGCTAAACCACCTGAAATTAATACACCGGCATACTTCATGGCATAAACATTTACACCCAATGATTCAGCGGCAATTGGAGCTTCACCAGCGCTACGCAGACGAAGTCCAAATGCGGTCTTCCATAAAATGAAGTATGCAAGTGGTACAAAAGTAATTGCAATCATGGTCACATAAGAAACATCGCCAGTTAAGCCTCGCACAATTGCGGCGATATCTGAAAGGAAGAACCAATTCTTCTCCGCGATCCAAGCCAAGATATCGGGACTTTTCCAACCGAAGTAATGCCCGCCCGACAGAATCGGCAATCCATTTGTTGAAATTGATTCGATGCCCGGAGATTGTGCTGGCCCAGGCCAGGAACCGCCTTTGTACATCAAGGTAGATAAATAGCGCACTAATCCAGCGGCGATAATATTTATCGCTACACCCGAGACGACGTGATCAACACCAAAAGTTACGGTAGCGATTGCGTGAATCAACGCACCAACGGAGCCAAAGCCAACGGCGGCGATTAAACCAAGCCAAGGCCCGTGTTGGGAGCCGATAAAGCCACCAGCCCACGCACCCATAATCATCATGCCTTCTAGGCCAATATTTACCACACCGGCACGTTCGGAGAACAAACCACCCAAAGCAGCCAAAACAATTGGCACAGATAGCAAGAGTGCAGCCGAAGCTGTTCCAACGCTAGTTAGATCTGAGGCGCCAGTAATTACGCGAATTGAGGCAAGTACAAAAACAAGCATCGTTGCATAGCGAAGCAGTTTCATGGCTTTCATGCCGCCACCACCTTAGCTAGCTCTTTACTTTGCAATGTTAATTTCAATCTGCGGACAACTTCAAATGCTATAACCGAGCTCAATAAAATTGAGCCTTGCATGATCACGTAGGTTTCAGGTGCAACATCGATAAGTTCTAGCGATCTAGAACTTACTTCAAGGAAACCAAAGAGCAGCGCACTAAAGGCCATTCCACCCGCGCTATTTCGACCAAGCAATGCAACAGCGATCGCTGAAAAACCAATTCCAGCTCTAAAACCTAAGTTATAGGTGTGTGTCTGTCCTAATACCTCAGGAAGGCCAGCAAGGCCAGCAATTGCACCAGAGATAACAAGTGCTAAGACAGTCATCTTCTTTGAGTTAACACCACTGACTCGCGCCGCTATTGGGTTAAGTCCACTTGCGCGAAGTTCGAAGCCAAAACGTGTTCGGTTAACGACAAACCAAAAAATTAATCCCAAGGCTACTGCCACAAAGAACATTCCATACACGCCGCCACCAGGTTGATCCTCAACACCAAGTTTTCTTAACAAAGGCATTAAGTCTGGAACTTGGGCAGATGCCGGCAGTTCTTTAGTTTGAAGATTATTTGAACCTTCTTCAATTAAGGCAAAGTGCTTTGACAATAAGTAAGCAGATAAACCACCGGCTAAAGCGTTGAGCATAATTGTAGAGATAACTTCATTTACGCCACGTTTCACCTTTAAGTAGGCCGCGATCGATGCCCACAAACCACCAAAAACCATGGCGATGACAAAGACAACGGCCACGTGGAGAACTGGTGGCAATACAAACATCGCACCTAAATAACAGCTAAATAAAGCACCTAAACGCAGTTGGCCTTCAACACCGATATTAAATAATCCAGCACGAAATGTGACTGCGATTGCAATGGCAGCGATGTAATAAGGAGTTGCAGTATTAACTGCCTCCATTAGCGAACCAGATTCGGTTCCAAACTCCCACATAGTTTTATATGCCTCGACCGGAGATTTCTTACTAGCTATAACAGCAAGGCTTGAAATAATTATTGAAAATACTGCAGCGGCCAGTGGCGCAGCAACTGCCAAAGCGATCTTGGAAGGAGAAAAGCGAGCTGTTATTGCTTGACTCATGCTGCGCCCGTCATTGCCGAACCAAGTTGCTCTGGAGTTGTTGTTGCCGGATCTAGTTCAGCGGTGATGACACCGCGCAACATAACTAACAAGCGATCTGACATTCCAATGAGTTCTTCTAAATCTGCCGAGATCAAAACGATCGCCATTCCCTTTTCACGTGCCGCGCGCAGAACATCCCAGATCGCACCTTGTGCACCAACGTCGACACCACGGGTTGGGTGCGAAGCAAGAAGAAGTGCTGGCGCCTTACTCATTTCGCGGCCAACAATAAATTTCTGCTGGTTTCCACCAGATAAAGCAGCTGCCAAAGTCTGTGGTCCAGGTGCGCGCACATCAAACTCTTCCATTATTTTTGCAGTGCTAGCAATGGTCGCTTTTTTATCTAAGACAAACCCGCGCATAACTGGCTCGCCACGTTGATGTCCCAAAATTCGATTTTCCCATAATGGTGAATTCATCATCAGCGCTTGGCGTTGGCGATCTTCCGGAATTAAACCAATGCCAGCATCGTGGCGATGTGCAACCGTAAAATGATCAATTGATTCACCCTTAAATTCAACACTTCCGGTGTATTCACGCAGACCCATAATCGCTTCAATCAGTTCGGCCTGGCCATTGCCTTCAACGCCAGCTATGCCAATCACTTCACCAGCATGTAAATTAAAAGAGATATGCGAAATTAAATCGCGGCTTCCAGTTGAAGTGGGGATCGATACATCCTTTAGCGCTAAAGTAATTTCCGGACGCTGTGTATGAGTTGAGGTATTTGGCTGTGGCAGCTCGCTTCCAACCATCAGTTCAGCTAATTGGCGAGCAGTTACATCTTTAGATTTAACTTGCGCCACCGTGGAGCCCTGGCGCACAACCGTTACTTCATCGGCTACGCGCAATACTTCATCAAGTTTGTGTGAAATAAAGATGACTGCCATTCCTTGCGCGCGCAATCCTTCAAGTGCGGCAAATAAATCATCAACTTCCTGCGGAACAAGTACTGCCGTTGGCTCATCAAAAATCAAAATACGAGCGCCACGAAAGAGCACTTTCAGGATTTCAACCCGCTGGCGTTGTCCGACGCCAAGCTCTTCCACCAAAGCATCAGGATCAATTTCAAGACCATACTGAGCGGCCATTTCGATTACTTTTGCGCGTGCACTTTTGAAATCAATAGTTATGCCATTTTTAGGCTCGGAACCTAAAACAATATTCTCTAAAACCGTAAAATTATCGGCCAGCATAAAGTGTTGATGAACCATGCCAATGCCTGCCGCTATCGCATCATTGGGGTTTTTAAAGTTTACTTTTTGACCATTTACTAAAATCTCACCACTATCTGGGCGTTGCATTCCATACAAAATCTTCATTACTGTGGATTTACCGGCACCATTTTCGCCGACAAGGGCATGCACGGTTCCTGTTTCAACTTTTATTGAGACGTCCTTATTAGCTATTACGCCAGGAAAGCGCTTTGAGATGTGTCGCAGTTCAACTGCTATTGACACTGACGGTCTCCTTTGACTGTTAAATTCAACTGTAAAAAACATTTGGCCCAACAAGGAGATTTTACTTCCATTGTTGGGCCAAACGCTACTTTTTAACTTATGGCTTTGTTGGAACCTTGATCTTGCCTGACTTGATTGCAGCTGCAGCCTTATCAATTTGTGCCTTGTACTTAGTGATGTATCCGCCAGAGTATGAAACTCCAACGCCATCTAGTGCAAGGTTGTATTGACGACCGTAGATACCTGATTCATCCAGGATGTCGTTAACTGATGATCCGGCAACTGCTGTTGCAATAACATCGTAAACGGCGCGATCAACACGCTTGATCATTGAAGTAAGCATGTTCTTCTTCTCGGCAGCTGATGCTGAAAGGTACTGATCAGAGTCAACTCCGATAGTCCAAACTTTCTTGCCAGCCTTTGCAGCATCTGTTGCAGCTGCGAAGTTACCCGCACCTGATCCACCTGCTGCTGAGTAAATAACATCGATACCCTTATCGATCATTCCCTTTGCAATAACCTTTGCTTTAGCAGGGTCATTGAATCCACCGAAATCAGGTGGCTCTGTGACGTACTTGACGTTAACAGTTACTGACTTCTTTGTTGCCTTAACACCTGCAACGAAACCAGCTTCAAACTTTTGTAGTAGTGGAATACGTACTCCACCGATGTAACCAACTTTGCCTGACTTTGACGTAAGAGCTGCGGCAACGCCTGCTAGGTATGAACCCTGCTCTTCAGCAAAAATTAGACCAGCAACGTTAAGCAGATCTACTGATGCATCATCAATGATTCCAAATTGAACCTTTGGGTAATCTGATGCAACTGCCTTAATTGGACCGGCATAAAGGAAACCAACGGCGATAATTGGGTTGTATCCAGCCTTTGCCAGCAAGCGAAGCTTGTCTTCGCGCTCTGAATCTGATCCAGTTGTGACAGTTACTTCACGAGCGGTAACACCAAACTTCTTCTTTGCACGATCTAGACCAGCTGCAGCTGAATCGTTGAATGACTTATCGCCACGTCCACCGATGTCGTATGCAAGGCCAACTTTTACCTTTGTTACTGCAGTTGCTGGAGCAACAAATGCTGTTGCTGCCATAACTGTTGCGGCAACGATTGCTACTAGACGAAATACTTTCTTCAATTTTCCTCCAAGGATTTAAGTTTCATGGGGATCTTCCTTACTCACTTTTAAGGGCAAATAGAGAAGCTTTGTGTAAACGGGAGCCTATTACTAGGCTCGACTTAAACTCAACAAATTAAGCCCATTTTTGGTGACAGCGGTGTAACGTTTTGGAAAACTCTCAACTAAGGGTTGAGGTGGGGCGGGTTTATTTCACTAAACCCAAGTTTTTATAGGTGTTTTCTAAGGTCTGGTTGGCCACGGCCCGCGCTTTTTCGCCGCCGGCATGCAACAAGTCAATTAAATGATCTTCATCTTCTAAAAGCTCAATCGCCTTAGCTCTGATGGGGCGTAAAAACTCAACTACCACTTCAGCGACCGCGCCTTTAAAATCCCCGTAACCCTTGCCCCCAAACTCAATTTCTAAATCAGAGATTGTTCGACCGGAAAGTGCTGAATGAATTGTTAATAAATTACTAATGCCCGGCTTTTCTTTTTCCTCAAATTTAACTTCCCGGCCAGCATCTGTTGCCGCGCTCTTAATCTTTTTTATATTCACTTCAGGTGTATCCATGATTTCCAAAACACCTGATACCGAATTTGCCGACTTACTCATCTTGGCGGTGGGTTCTTGCAAATCATAAATCTTGGCACCAGCTTTTAAGATGTGTCCCTCTGGGACTCTAAAAACTTCGCCGAATCGTGAGTTAAAACGCGTTGCTAGATCTCGTGTTAGTTCAATGTGTTGTCGTTGATCTTCACCAACTGGAACAAAATGGGCTTGGTACAAAAGAATGTCGGCCGCTTGCAGCATGGGATAAGTAAATAATCCAACACGTGCCGAATCTGCGCCGCCTTTGGCAGATTTATCTTTGAACTGAGTCATACGACTTGCTTCACCAAAGCCAGCTAGGCATTCCATAATCCAACCAAGTTGATTGTGTTGTGGCACATGAGATTGCACAAAGAGCGTTGATTTTTCTGGAGAAATGCCAAGTGCAATCAATTGAGCTGCCGATGCCAAAGTTCGCTTTCGCAAAAGTGCTGGCTCAATTTCACCAGTGAGTGCATGCAGATCAACGATGCAGTAAAAGGCATCATTGCCATCTTGTAGCTCTACCCATTGCTTGAGCGCACCGAGGTAATTTCCGAGGTGGAAGGAGTCACTTGTTGGTTGAATACCGGACAGGACTCGCTTCTGCGTCATAGTTGTAATTCTTTCACAGTGCAGCGGTTTTGGAGATCAGCAGCTGTCCTGCGCGCTTACCTTCCATAGTTAATACCGTGATTGTGATGCCATTGATGTTCACAACATCCTTTTCAAGGGGAATACGCCCCAAGAAGTGCATCACAAAACCACTTGCCGTCTCGTAAGGGCCTTCCGGGATTTCTAACTGCGTTTGTTCGATCAGATCTTCGATTGAAATAAGTCCATCAATCTCGAAATCTCCAGCATGATCTGCCACGGAAATTTCGCTCTCTTCTACATCGTACTCATCGCGAATATCGCCAATTAAGACTTCTACTAAATCTTCTAGCGTCACAATTCCATCAGTGCCACCGTATTCATCCAGGACAATGGCCAGGTGTTGACCTTGCAAACGCATCTCAGAAAGTGCCGGCAGTACACCTTTTGTTCCGGGTAGATACATAATGTTTCGTGCCAGCTCAACTATTTTTGTCGCCTTGCTGGCAAGTGAAGTATCTAATAAATCGCGGACGTGAATAAAGCCAACAACTTCATCAGATGATCCACGAACAACTGGATAACGTGAGTGCGCCTTGTCGACGGCAAGTTCAATTGCTTTACCAACGGTGAGCGATGCATCCATGAAATCTACTTCGGTGCGAGGCACCATTACTTCATGTACCTGGCGCTCTGATGCATTAAAGACTTCTTCTACGATGTCGCGCTCTTCTGCCGTTAGCGCGGCATGGCCAGCAACAAGGTCAAGTAACTCTTCTTCTGACATCTGACTGCGTGCCTCTTTTGGATCTACGCCAAATGCACGTACTACAAAATCTGTCGACTTCGACAGAAGCCAAATAATTGGACGAAATAAGTTCGCCACAAAATTAATAATTCCAGCGGTACGCATGGCAATTTCCTCGGCCTTGAATAAGGCCACGCGTTTTGGAACAAGTTCACCAAAAACCAAAGAGAAGTAAGCGATCACTAAAGTGACGCCAATAAGTGAGAGCGTTGTGCTCCAGCCAGTTGAAACACCCATGGACTCAAGCCACGGGATTACATAATCTCCAAGTTGATCTGCGCCAAGGGCGGCCGATAAAAATCCGCTGACAGTTACGCCAATTTGGACGGCCGCTAACAATCGGTTGGGGTGTTCGGCCAAAGCGGCAACGCGAGCGCCACGTTTTCCTCGGGTGGCTACTTGGCGGATTTGGCTATCGCGCATAGAAATCAGAGCGATTTCAGCGGCAACAAAAAATGAAGCGAGCAAAATGAGCCCACCGATTACAGCTAAATCTAATAAAAGGGATGTAAACGAGTGGGGCTCCATTATGTGCAAAGTATACGATCTCGCGGCCACGGCGCGCACCGCCGCTCTTCCCAAGACACTCCCTTTACGCGTAATCTTCGCACGTTGGCCAACCGGCCATCACCTTCATCCTCGGACCGTCGGGCACGTACCTGCCCGGAGAAGGAGAGAAATCTCATGGCATCAGTTGTATTTGATGGCGCATCACGTATCTACCCAGGAACAACTGCACCTGCAGTCGACAAGTTAAATCTTACTGTTAACGATGGTGAGTTTTTAGTTCTTGTTGGACCATCAGGTTGCGGTAAATCGACATCACTTCGTATGTTGGCTGGCCTGGAAGAAATTGATAGCGGACGTATTTTAATTGGCGATCGCGACGTAACAAATGTTGCACCAAAAGATCGCGATATTGCGATGGTGTTCCAGTCATATGCGTTGTATCCACACATGACAGTCGCTGAAAATATGGGCTTCGCTTTGAAAATTGCCGGAACGCCAAAAGAAGAACGTGATCGTCGTGTTCTAGAAGCAGCAAAGATGCTTGATCTAGAACCATATCTACAGCGCAAGCCAAAGGCGCTCTCGGGTGGACAGCGGCAGCGGGTTGCAATGGGTCGCGCAATTGTTCGCGAACCTCAGGTCTTCCTTATGGATGAGCCACTATCTAACCTGGATGCGAAGTTGCGTGTTGCAACTCGTACCCAAATTGCGGCATTGCAACGTCGGCTTGGCATCACCACGGTTTATGTAACACATGACCAGGTAGAAGCTATGACAATGGGCGATCGGGTTGCCGTATTGAAAGATGGCCTGCTTCAGCAAGTAGATACACCTCGTAACCTTTATGACAATCCAGTCAATGCTTTTGTTGCTGGCTTTATCGGCTCGCCGGCAATGAACTTGCTGACCGCACCTGTCAGTGGTGGAAAAGCGATGCTGGGCGATTTAGCAATCGATGTTCCAGCAAGTGCTGGTTCCTCGGTAACTGTGGGTGTTCGCCCAGAAAACTTCTCCCCATCAGCTAGTGGCTTTCATGTTCTAGTTGAAGTTGTGGAAGAGCTTGGCTCCGATGCCTTTGTTTATGGAAAGCCAGCCGATCGCACTGTTAAGTTTGCAAATGCTGGCGATGAAGGCGCTCAGATAATTGTTCGCTGGGATCCAAAGAACCCACCGAAGCCGGGTGACACAATCACAGTTACCGCCGCTAGGAGCGTGGTCCACTTGTTTAACTCAGCAACTGGCGAGCGCATCTAATTCAGAAGTATTAAAAAACCCCGCCGTATCAATACGGCGGGGTTTTTTATTTAAATAATTTAAGCCATTGCCTGCTTGAGGTTAGCGTCAATTGAATCCAAGAACTCTTGCGTTGTTTGGTAAGGCGCTTGCTTTGAGATCAGAAGTGACAGGTCCTTTGTCATCTTTCCTTGTTCAACTGTCTCGATACACACACGCTCTAGTGTTGCGCAGAACTTTGCGAGTTCGGCGTTGTCATCCAACTTTGCACGGTGGGCTAAGCCTTGAGTCCAGGCAAAGATTGAAGCGATCGGATTTGTTGATGTCGCCTTGCCGGCTTGGTGATCGCGGTAGTGACGTGTCACGGTTCCGTGGGCAGCCTCTGACTCGCAAATCTTTCCATCTGGTGTCATCAAAACTGAAGTCATTAAACCAAGTGAGCCATAGCCTTGAGCAACAGTGTCAGATTGAACATCGCCGTCGTAGTTCTTACAGGCCCAGACATATCCGCCTTCCATTCGAAGTGACATGGCAACCATGTCATCAATGAGACGGTGTTCATACCAAATTCCAGCAGCTTCAAATTGTGTTTTAAACTCTGCTTGATAAATCTCTTCAAAGATATCTTTGAAGCGACCATCGTAGGCTTTAAGAATTGTGTTCTTAGTTGAAAGGTAAACCGGGAACTTGCGAAGAAGTCCGTAGTTAAGTGAGGCGCGAGCAAAGTCGCGAATTGAATCGTCGAGGTTGTACATAGCCATTGCTACACCTGATGATTTGAAACCATAAACTTCGTGTGAAGTAGGTGCTGAACCATCTTCTGGAACAAATGAGATCGTTAGCTTTCCAGGACCTGGAACTTTGAAATCAGTTGCGCGGTATTGGTCGCCGAATGCATGACGGCCAATCACAATTGGCTTAGTCCAATGCGGAACTAACCGTGGAACATTACTAATAATGATTGGTTCACGGAAAATTACGCCATCCAAAATATTACGGATAGTACCGTTGGGAGATTTCCACATCTTTTTCAGACCAAATTCAGCAACTCTCGCTTCATCTGGAGTGATGGTTGCGCACTTAATACCAACGCCATGCTTTTGAATTGCATGTGCTGAATCAATTGTTACCTGATCATCAGTTGCATCACGGTTTTCCATGCCCAAGTCGTAGTACTCAAGGTTGACATCTAGGTAAGGCAAAATCAATAAATTTTTGATGAACTGCCACATGATGCGGGTCATCTCATCGCCATCTAGTTCAACGACGGTTCCAGTAACTTTTATTTTGCTCATATCGTTGCCGGCGCTCCCCTACTTAGAGTGTTTGAATATCGGCTTGTTTTGCACGGACCGCTTCGGCGGCTTCCTTCAGCGCTGAAACTTCTGCATCAGTTAATGCACTTTCAACGACTTTCTTGACACCTTCACGACCAATTTCAGCTTCGACGCCAAGGTAAACACCTGAAATTCCATATTCACCATCGACCCAAGCACAGACTGGCATTACTTCACCAGAATCTTCGATAACTGCCTTTGCCATGCGTGCCGCTGCCGCCGATGGTGCGTAATAGGCAGAGCCAGTTTTTAATAGCGCAACAACTTCGGCGCCCCCGTTGCGTGTTCGATCAACAAGTTCGGCAATCTCTTCGGCTGACAAAAGATCGACAAGTGGCTTGCCATCAACTGTGCAGCGACTTGGTACTGGAACCATAGTGTCACCATGTGAACCAAGCGTTAAAGTTTTTACTGATGCAACTTTGACGCCTAATTTTTCGGCAACAAAGTTAGTAAAGCGCGCAGTATCAAGCATTCCTGCCTGACCCATTACGCGATTCTTTGGAAAGTTAGTTGCAATTTGGGCAAGTGCCGTCATTTCATCTAATGGATTTGAAACCACGATGATGACCGCCTTGGGTGAATGCTTTGCAATATTTTCAGCGACTCCACGGACAATTCCAGCGTTTACGCCAATTAAATCCATTCGGCTCATGCCAGGCTTGCGTGGCAGGCCTGCGGTAATCACAACGACATCTGAGTTTGCCGTTGCTTCGTAGCCGCCACCTTCAGCGGTTGTTGTTGCGCCAATTAGTTTTGTTTCAAAGCCTTCGATTGAACGAGATTGGTTCATATCTAAAGCTAAACCTTCGGACTTTCCTTCAAGAATATCGGTCAAGACGACGGTGTCGAAAACATCGTATTCTGCTAAACGAAGCGCTGTTGTTGAACCGTAAAAACCTGCACCAACTACTGTGACTTTGCCACCCTTGCCACCCTTGCCACTCATTGTCACTCCATTCATATCTAAATGCCCACTAATTGCGAATGAGCCAACTCTACCGTCCGCGAGGAAGTGCGATAGCCAGCGCAAAAAGGGCGATCGCAATAGCAAGCGGTAAATAAAACTCAATCCTGCGAAAATTACGGGATTTCAGCGCAATTCCAGCGGTACCGGCGGCGATGAAGAGTGATCCGGCTCGCACAAATCCGATCACGCCAAGTGCTATCCCTACAACCACACTGCCATAACTGATAATTGAAAGGAGACGATTATTTAACTGCATGCATCAACCACGTTAGTAAGCAACATTGCCCGCGTCATTGGTCCTACGCCACCAGGCATAGGCGAGAGATACGATGCTTTTTCCAAAACACTTGGGCAGACATCGCCCTGTAATCCATTGTCAGTACGAGTAATACCAACGTCGATAACAATGGCACCGCTTTTAATCATGTCAGCTGTTAGAAAATGTGGCTTTCCTATTGCCGCCACAACAATGTCGGCGTTTTTTGTATGCACAGTTAAATCTTTAGTTCCAGTGTGCGTCAGCGTTACGGTGGCATTTTCTCTTTTGCGAGTAAGCAATAAGCCAAGTGGTCGACCAACCGTTAAGCCACGACCAATTACCGTGATGTTTGCACCTTGTGTTGATATTGAATAGTGATCAAGTAGGGCAACAATTGCACGTGGAGTGCATGGAAGTGGTGCATCAAAACCTGAAACTAATCGACCTAAGTTCATTGGATGAAGACCATCTGCATCTTTTACTGGATCGATCGCTTCTAAAATTCTTTGGGTATTAATTCCCTTTGGCAGCGGCAGCTGAACTATGTAACCCGTACATTCAGGTGCACTATTTAAATCTGCAATCGCTGCTAAGACATCGTTCTCACTTGCATCTGCCGGTAAATCAACTCGAATCGAATTAATGCCCACTTCTTTGCAATCACGATGCTTTCCGGCAACGTATGAGAGCGAACCAGGATCATCGCCAACTAAGACAGTGCCTAAGCCAGGAGTAATTGATCTAGCTTTCAGCGCAGTCACTCGAATTGCGAGCTGGCTTTTAACCGAAGCGGCTAGCGCCTTGCCATCTAGGATCTGTGCGCTCATTGCCTAATCGTACCGAGTTAGGCGTGCGAGAAATGTCGGGTTGAAGTGAAGAACATTGCAATTCCAGCGGCCTGGGCTGCTGCAATTACCTCTTCATCACGGACACTTCCGCCAGGTTGCACAACTGCTGTGACGCCAGCGTCGATCAAAATCTGAAGCCCATCGGCAAATGGGAAAAATGCATCACTTGCTGCAACGCAGCCCTTTACCCGATCACCGGCGCGAGCAACAGCTAATTTTGCTGAATCAACACGATTTACTTGACCCATTCCAATTCCAACTGAAGCCGTTTTTTTAGCTAGCAAAATCGCATTACTTTTTACCGAACGAACACTTCGCCAAGCAAATTCAAGATCTTTCATATCTTGTTCACTCACTGGTTGCCCACTTACTTGGCTCCAGTTATTTGGAGAATCACCCGGTGCATCGATTAAATCGCTGTGCTGCAATAAAACTCCACCAGATACTGGACGCAGCTCTATTGCATTGTTTGTTGTGACATCACATTTTAGAATTCGAATCGATGGCTTTTTCATTAATAACTCAAGTGCATCAGCATCGTAATCTGGAGCGATTAAAACCTCGGTAAATATCTTTGATAAGGGTTCAGCCATTGCTAAATCAACTTTTCTATTTGCCGCAACTACTCCACCGAAAGCCGAGACTGGGTCGCATTCATGTGCATGGGCATAGGCAATTGCCACACCAAGTTCGCACACTGCGATGCCACAAGGATTGGCATGCTTCATAATTGCAACGGCTGGATCCCGATGATCTAAGACGGCCCGCCAAGCGGCATCAGCATCGGTGTAATTATTAAATGACATCTCTTTGCCATGTAGTTGCAAAGCTCCAACAATTCCAGCCGCACCACCAGAATAAATAGCGGCGCCTTGATGTGGATTCTCGCCATAGCGCAGGGAATCTTGACGGTGCCAGATTCGACCAAACCATTCTGGAAGTTCATTTGCCTGGTTTTCGCCAAGCCAGGTTGCGATCGTTAAATCGTATTCGGCAGTGGTGCGAAAAACTTGAACGGCTAGCGCCCGACGTTCTTCGTTGGTGAAGCCACCAGCATTTATGGCCTCGATTAAGAGGTCGTACTGCTCGGTCTGAGAAATTACGGCTACTGAACCATGATTCTTAGCAGCTCCACGAAGCATTGAAGGTCCACCGATGTCTATCTGTTCGATGCATTCTTCATAGTTAGCACCCGATGCAATCGTTTCTGCAAATGGATACAAATTAATAATTACTAAATCAAAGGGTTCAATATCTAGTTCGGCGATTGCGGCAAGATGCTCTGGATTATTTTGATCAGCCAAAATTCCACCGTGCACTCGAGGGTGCAATGTTTTTACACGACCACCCATAATCTCTGGAAAGCCTGTGTACTGACTAACTTCAGTGACGGCAATTCCAGCTTGGGTTAAGTTTTTTGCAGTTGATCCAGTTGAAAGTATCTCAATCCCGGCTTTTGTCAGGGTGGTTCCTACTTCGATTAAACGATCTTTGTCATACACACTAAGAAGTGCGCGACGAATTGGTTTTCTCATCGTTGCTCCAAAGTTGGGATAATCAAGGCGATGGTCGCAACTATGAGACCGCGCTCTACTTGCTTAATTCTCTCATGCAGTGCCGCCTCGTCATCACCTGGCAACACCGGAACTTCCATTTGAGTAATTATTGGGCCAGTATCGATTCCAGCATCTACCCAATGAACTGTTGCTCCGGTGACGCTAGCACCAGCGGCTAAGGCATCACGAACTGCATGTGCACCTGGAAATAGTGGCAGCAAAGCTGGATGTGAATTAATTGTTGGGAAATGTGAAACAAATTCTGGGGCAAGTATTCGCATAAAGCCGGCACTAACAATCAGATCAGGCTGGTACTGATTGACTTGATTAAAGAGTTTGATGTCCCAATCTGCTCGATCACCTTGAAGTTGTACAACGCAAGTATTGATACCAGCCGTTTTAGCACGATCTAGAACCGGTGCCGATGGATGATCAGATACAACGGCAATAATTTGGGCATCTAATTCTCTTGCATCAATAATGGCTTGAGCTAATGTTCCAGAGCCCGAGGCTAAGATTACGATCCGCTTTCTCACTTGCGATGGATTAATCTCGGTAAATAAATCGCCGCTAAAGCACCCAGGCCAACTTGAAGCGAGATCGCAACTGTGAATTTCCATGGCGATACCCCGACAGCTGACATCGCATCTGTTATCAGCGCGCCACTTCCGGAATAGCCAACGAATGCCGCAATCAACACAACAACTATCAGACTTTGGACTAAAACTTTTAAATTAAGTGAGACTGTCCAGCTGGCTAAAAGAACTCCTGTAAAAATAATAAAGACAATTCCAACCAAGGAAATAATTGATTTTCCTTCAGGTAACGCTCCCAATAAAGGCATCGCTGGAATTTTTTCTAAGTTGTGCGCTATTGGCGAAACTGAAGTTCCGCTACCCACTGCAAATCCAACCCCAGAAAAATAAGCCAATGTCGCTACAATTGCATTAGGGATATAAAGAATATTAAGCAGTAACAGTAGGAATCCACCGAAAATCCCAGGCTGTAAAACCACCGTCAAATCTTTCACGGTAGCTAGATTGAGAAAGATTGCAATTCCAAAAATAATTGACGCTACGCCAAGAAGTAAGGCAAAAATCCTAGAACCAAAAATAAACCCTTGACCCAACGCAATGCTTCGACCAACAGTTGCCGCAGTCAGGAGTGCAAATGGCAAAACATAAATTAATGCGAAGTACCACACTGGGCGAACATCATCGGTCTTTGAAAGTAAAGCGGCGACAAGCGCAAAAAGTGTGTAAAGCCCAGCAAAGGCGGCACGTGTTGGAGCAATGAGTGAGGTGTCACCATCTAAGCGATCGATAGCGCGAGCTACCCCATTTCGAATCGCCAATACTGGAAAAACTAAGGCACCTAGAGGTAAATACGAAAGGTAACCGGCTAATCCTGATGGCGAAAGCGAGAGTGAAAATGGAATTTGATGTGAGCCAAGCCAAATCCATAACGCGGCACGTAATGGATCTCCAGTATTTCCCGTTGCACTACCAGCGGTAGCCCAAGCAAGGAGTGCGATAAAAGATATTGGTAACAGAAGCCATGCAATGCTGCGCAGAACCCGGGGCAATGCTGCTCCAAGAACGCGCGTGATCATTATTAGCGACCTATGATTTGGCGCAGCAAGCGCGCCGTTTCACTCGGTGTTTGGCCAACTTTTACGCCAGCTGCTTCTAATGCATCTTTCTTACCTTGGGCAGTTCCTGATGATCCGGAAACGATGGCACCGGCATGACCCATTGTCTTACCTTCTGGCGCAGTAAATCCGGCAACATAACCAACAACTGGCTTAGTTACATACTCGGCGATAAATGCAGCAGCTCGCTCTTCGGCATCTCCACCGATTTCACCTATCATAACAATCGCAGTTGTTTCAGGATCATCTTGGAAAGCACGTAAGCAATCGATATGCGTTGTTCCGATTACCGGGTCTCCGCCAATTCCAACAGCAGTACTAAATCCAATATCGCGAAGTTCATACATCATTTGATACGTAAGAGTTCCCGACTTTGATACCAAACCGATGGGACCAGCTTTTGTAATATCAGCTGGAATAATTCCAACATTTGATTTTCCAGGAGAAATTAATCCAGGGCAGTTCGGGCCAATAATTTGAGTAGTGCCCTTGCTTTGTGAGTAGGTGTAGAAACTTGCTGAATCATGAACTGGAATTCCTTCAGTAATTACAACTACCAATGGCATCGCGGCATCAATTGAATCGATCACCGCTGCCTTGGCAAATTTAGGTGGTACGAAAACAACGGAAACATTTGCACCCGTTGTACTCATTGCCTCGGCAACGGTATTAAAGACTGGTAATTGATGGCCATCAATATCGACAACTTGCCCACCTTTGCCTGGAGTTACCCCGCCGACAACTTTGGTGCCTGATGCCAGCATGCGACGAGTGTGCTTCGTGCCTTCTGAACCCGTCATTCCCTGAACAATTACTTTGCTTGACTCATTAATAAAGATAGACATTACTTCGCCGCCAATTCTGCAGCGCGATTTGCTGCTCCATCCATCGTGTCAGCTTGCTCTACCAGCGGATGTGCGGCAGCTTTCAAGATTGCACGACCTTCAACAACGTTATTGCCATCTAAACGCACAACGATTGGCTTAGTTGCTTGTGCGCCAAGTAGTTCTAACGCCTGAACTATTCCATTTGCCACGGCATCACATGAAGTAATGCCACCAAATACATTTACGAAGACACTCTTCACATCTTTATCGCCCAAAATAATTGATAATCCATCGGCCATAATCTGTGCCGATGCACCGCCACCAATGTCCAAGAAGTTTGCTGGGCGAACACCACCATGTTTTTCGCCAGCGTATGCAACAACATCAAGAGTGCTCATTACTAATCCAGCACCATTTCCAATGATTCCAACTTCACCATCGAGCTTGACGTAATTGAGACTCTTTTCTTTTGCCGCTGCTTCCAGCGGATTTTCACCGGCTTCATCAACTAACGCGCCGTGATCTGGTTGGCGAAATTCAGCGTTTTCATCAAGGGTAACTTTTCCATCAAGGGCAATTATTTTGCCATCCGAAGTTTTTACAAGTGGGTTAACTTCAACCAAAGTTGCATCTTCACCTTGGAAAACATCCCATAGCTTGAGAAGAACATCGGCAACTTGATCGGCTACGTCAGCGGGGAACTGTGCTGCGGCAACAATCTCTTTTGCTTTGGCAAGTGAAATTCCATCTACTGCCGAAACTGGAATCTTGGCTAATTTTTCTGGAGCGGTATGAGCAACTTCTTCGATATCCATTCCACCAGAAACCGAAGCCATTACTAAAAATGTTCGATTTGAGCGATCTAATAAAATCGCTAAGTAATACTCTGCTTCGATTGGAGCTGCAGCGGCAATCATGACAGTGTGAACTGTGTGACCTTTAATATCCATTCCTAAAATAGCGCCAGCTTTTTCACGGGCATCAGCTGGATTTTCAGCAAGCTTTACGCCGCCAGCTTTTCCACGTCCACCAACTTTGACTTGTGCTTTCACAACGACTTTGCCACCGATTGCAGTTGCAGCTTTCTCTGCCTCATCTGCGGTAGTTGCAATAGCGGCCGCCAAAACAGGCACACCATGCTTTTCAAAGATGTCTCGAGCTTGATATTCAAAGAGATCCACGTGGGAGTTCCAATCAGTTGAAGTGGGGTAATCCTAGAGCTTCTCAACTGGTGCATAACGCAGAAGTAAACGCTTCTCACCATATTGACCAAAATTAATCGTCGCTTCCGCCTTATCGCCAGCACCAGCGACTGCCACAACTGTGCCTAAACCAAATGTGTCATGTGACACACGCTCACCAACTGCTAAATCCATCGCCATACTTTTCTTTCCGGTGGCTCGTGGTGGTGGCGCAGTTGCAACGCGAGTTTTCTTAACAAAAGTTGGTGCAAAGGAAGAGCGACCTTCATTGCGCCACTCGATCACATCTTCTGGGATCTCATCTAAGAAACGTGACGGTGGATTGTAATTCGGTGCACCCCACGTCGAACGATATTCCGCGCGCGAAATATAAAGTCGTTGGCGTGCGCGTGTTAAGCCAACGTATGCCAATCGTCGCTCTTCTTCAATCTCATCTTTTTCGCCCAAAGTTCTTGAGTGCGGGAAAATTCCATCTTCCATGCCAGTAAGAAATACGGTTGGAAACTCAAGTCCTTTCGCGGTGTGTAGCGTCATCATCGTTACGACACCACCATGATCTTCACCTTCTGGAATCTCATCTGCATCTGCAACGAGTGCGACTTTTTCCAGAAAGCCGGCCAATGAGATCTCTTCATCTTCGCCTAGTTCATCAAATGATCGCTCTTCGTACTCCATCGACACCGCAACAAGCTCTTTTAAGTTCTCTACCCGAACTTCATCTTGCGGATCGGTGCTGTCGGCAAGCTCCTTTAATAGTCCAGATTGCTCGAGCGCAGCTTCAACTATTACCGAGGGCTTAGTTCTAGCTTCTACTAAAACACTTAACGCACTGATCATTGAAGTAAATTCATTAATCGCTTGGGCTGCCCGCGACGGTACCGAGCTATTTTCATTGACTCGCAACAAACCTTGCCAGAAAGAGATCTCATTGTTTCGAGCAAAGAGATCTACATAATCCAAAGATGTATCGCCAATTCCACGTTTTGGAACATTAATTACTCGGCGTAGCGAAATCTCATCTTCGCAGTTTGCTAGGACTCGCAAATACGCGAGCAAATCTTTAACTTCACGGCGTTCGTAGAAACGTAAACCTCCTACAACTTTATAAGGAAGGGCGTTTCGCATAAAGACTTCCTCAAACACACGTGATTGCGCGTTAGTGCGATAGAAAATTGCCGTATCCCCCGGAGTTGAAACTCCTTCGCGCTGGAGTGATCGAATCTCATCGGCGATAAAGTTTGCCTCGTCGTGTTCACTTTCGGCAACATATCCCGTTAACGGTGCGCCGGATCCGGCATCTGACCACAAATTCTTTTCTTTACGACTTTCATTTTTAGTTATAACGGCATTTGCCGCATTTAAAATATTCTGGGTAGATCGATAATTTTGTTCCAGCAAAACAGTGCTGGCATTTGGATAATCTAATTCGAACTGCAAAATGTTACGGATTGTGGCGCCGCGAAAACCGTAAATAGATTGATCGGCATCGCCAACGACACAGAGTTCAGCTACGCCCTGACCATCTAGCTCGGTGCCCACTAACTCTTTAACTAAAATATATTGGGCGTGATTTGTATCTTGATACTCATCGACTAATACGTGGCGAAAACGCGATCTAAACCGGGCTTTGGCTTCAGGAAAGCGCTGCAGAACTTCCACGGTTTTTAAGATCAGGTCATCAAAATCCATTGCATTAGCGCGCATAAGGCGTTGTTGATAGATGGCATAAACATCGGCGACGATCTGTTCAAATTGATTCGATGATGCATTTAGATAATCTTGTGGCCCTAGTAATTCATTTTTAGCGTTTGAGATCATGGTTTGAAACTGCCTGGCTGGATATCGTTTTGGATCTAAATTTAGTTCTTTTGCAACAATAGTAATTAAGCGTTGCGAATCAGCAGAATCATAAATACTAAAAGTATTGCTATAGCCAAGGCGCATTGCTTCTTGTCGTAAAATACGAACGCAGGCCGAGTGAAATGTTGAGACCCACATAGATTTTGCAATTGGGCCAACTAATTCGCCTACGCGTTCCTTCATTTCGCCAGCTGCTTTATTGGTAAAAGTAATCGCCAGGATTTCATATGGTGCAACTTGTCGACGAGCCATTAGATATGCGATTCGACGAGTTAAGACGCGCGTCTTTCCGGAGCCGGCACCTGCTACGACTAATAAGGGCCCACCTGCGTGCGTTACCGCAGCGTTTTGTTGTGGGTTTAAACCATCCAGTAATGGATCGATTTCAGTCATAGTGCCTAGTCTATTAGGCTGATCCAATGGAACCGATCGCCGATACCGAGATTAAGCGCGTATTAGTAGTAAGCGCGCATCCCGATGATTCAGATTTTGGTGCTTCCGGAACAATCGCCCAATGGATTAAAAAAGGGATCGAAGTTTCATATGTATTTTGTACAAATGGTGATCAAGGTGGAGAAGACTCTGGCTTTACCAAAGAAGAGATGCCAACGATTCGACAACGCGAACAACGTGCCGCCGGGGCAGTTATCGGCGTAACTGATATAACTTTCTTGAATTACGTTGATGGACATCTTCAAGCAACGATTGAATTACGCAAAGATATCGTTCGAGAAATTCGCCGTTCCCAACCTGATCGCATCGTGTGCCAAAGTCCCGAGCGTAACTGGGAGCGAATTGGTGCAAGTCATCCCGATCATTTAGCGGCCGGAGAAGCGACAATTCAAGCGGTCTATCCCGATGCACGTAATCCCTTTGCCTTCACAGATTTATTAGATCAAGGTTTTGCGCCGTGGCGAGTCAAAGAAGTATGGATGTCGGGATTTGCCCAACCAGATCATTGGGTTGATATCACCGATACTTTTGATTTAAAAGTTGCCGCACTTCATGCCCATGCTTCGCAAACTGCGCATAACAAAGAGTTAGAGTCGATGTTGCGTGAATGGGGAACCCGTAACGCCGGATTAGGTGGATTACCTGATGGTCAAATTGCGGAAGCTTTTAAAATTATAAATACAAATTAATTTGTAACAGTTGCTCGCAAAATAGCAATGCTCTGTGCTGGCCGTCCATCGGCTCCGCCGCCTTTAACGCCTAATTTCGCAATGTACTTCACGATATCTAAACCTTGTGTAATCGTTCCCCAAATTGTGTAGTTGGGTCCAAGCGTTGTGTCGGCAAATACTAGAAAGAACTGACTTCCATTTGTGCTTGGCCCAGAATTAGCCATTGCAACAGTACCTGCTGGGTAATTATTTGCGGTATTTGCTGGAAGATTTTCATCGCGATACGAAAAATTTGGTCCGCCTGCACCAGTTGCAGTTGGATCACCGCACTGTAAAACGTATAGCCCCTGAGTTGTTAAGCGATGACACAAAGAATTATCAAAGAAACCACCTCTGGCCAAAGTAGCCATCTGGGTAACTGTTACTGGCGCCTTAGCCCCAACGGTTGTGATCACAATATTTCCGCAATTTGTTTGCAAGGTGATCGTGCGTGGCAAACGTGGCATTACTTTCAACGCTGGCGCAACATCTTTTGCCGTATGACCAGCAACTTTTGTACTTCTACATTTTACTGATTCAACTTTTACAATTTTTGTAACTTTATTTTTTTGTTCAGCTACCGAGGGTGCGGCAAGTAATGCAGATACAACTATTGCAACTACCACGATGTACTTGACAGCTTTCAACATGGGCAGATCATAAAACATAAGGCTGGGAAAACCCATAAATCTACTCCCATTCAATCGTCCCAGGTGGCTTACTGGTTACATCCAGGACCACCCGATTGACTTCACGTACCTCATTGGTGATGCGCGTTGAGATTTTCTCAAGAACTTCATAGGGAACTCTTGACCAATCTGCAGTCATGGCATCTTCCGATGAAACTGGGCGAAGCACAATTGGGTGGCCGTAGGTGCGACCATCTCCTTGCACGCCAACGCTTCGTACATCGGCTAACAAGACAACTGGGCACTGCCAAATATCTCGATCTAATCCAGCAAGTTTTAACTCTTCCCGGGCAATTGCATCAGCCTCGCGCAATAAATCTAAACGGGGCGCAGTCACTTCACCGATAATTCTGATTCCCAAGCCTGGTCCAGGAAACGGTTGTCGCCAAACAATCGCCTCGGGTAAGCCAAGTTCAATTCCAACTTGGCGAACTTCATCTTTAAACAATGTCCGCAATGGTTCGATTAATGTAAATTGCAGATCATCGGGTAATCCACCCACGTTATGATGCGATTTAATATTTGCAGTGCCGGTACCACCACCAGATTCAACAACATCTGGATACAAAGTACCTTGTACTAAGAACTCAACTTCTCCCCCAGCTGCGATACCTCGCGCAGCAACTTCAAAGGATCTAATAAATTCACGTCCAATAATTTTACGTTTTTCTTCAGGATCAATCACACCCGTTAGTGCATTTAAAAATTGATCAACTGCATCAACAATGACTAGCTTTACGCCAGTTGATGCTACAAAATCGCGCTCTACTTGCTCGGCCTCGCCTTTGCGCAAAAGACCATGGTCTACAAAAACGCACGTCAGTTGATCACCCACAGCTTTTTGAATTATGGCTGCGGCAACCGCTGAATCAACGCCGCCTGATAATCCGCAGATAACCCGTTTTGTGCCGATAGTTTCTTTTGCTTTCGCGATTTCAGTTTCGGCGATATTGGCCGTCGTCCAGGTTGCATCGCATTGCGCAATATTGACTAACCAGTTTCGCAAAATCTCCTGACCGTATTCGCTATGCAAAACTTCTGGATGAAACTGAACTCCGGCAAACTTTCCAGTTGCATCTTCAAAAGCTGCGATTGCGGTGTCCTGTGTTTTTGCGGTAACTGCAAAACCTGGCGGAGCGGTTGTGACCGCATCTTGGTGAGACATCCATACTTTTTGTTGCGCTGGTAATTTTTTAAATACTTTTGACTCTGATTCAACCGTCGTCTCGGTGCGTCCAAACTCAGATTTCTCAGTCTGGCTAACGACGCCGCCAAGGGCTACGGCCATTGCCTGAAATCCGTAGCAAATTCCAAAAACTGGAACTCCTAAGTCAAAGATTGTGGCATCAATTTTTGGTGCTTTATCGGCGTAGACACTTGAAGGACCACCAGACAAAATAATTGCACTGGGGTTTTTAGCACTCACTTGTGCCGCCGTAATTGTTGATGGAACTATCTCTGAAAATACATTGGCCTCGCGTACTCGCCGAGCGATTAGTTGCGCATACTGCGCACCAAAATCTACGACTAATACGCCGCCTGAATTACCCACGATGAATAAGTACCTCTACGCGTTGGAACTCCTTTACATCGGAGTAACCGCACGTTGCCATTGCGCGGCGAAGTGCGCCAAACAAATTCATTGAGCCATCGGATGTATGCGATGGCCCTAATAAAATCTCAGCTAACGATCCGACAGTTCCAACTGAAACACGTTCACCACGTGGAAGTTCTGGGTGATGCGCTTCTGACCCCCAGTGCCATCCTAAACCTGGTGCTTCAACTGCCTTTGCTAACGGTGAACCCATCATGACTGCATCGGCCCCGCAAGCAATTGCTTTTGAAATGTCACCACTTCGGCCAACTGCGCCATCGGCAATAACGTGAACGTAACGCCCACCTGATTCATCAAGATATTCGCGACGAGCTGCTGCAACTTCGGCAACAGCCGAAGCCATTGGAACTTCAACACCTAAAACTTTTCGGGTCGTGTGTGCTGCGCCGCCACCAAATCCAACTAATACGCCTGCGGCACCCGCGCGCATTAAGTGCAGGGCAGCGGTAGAAGTTGCAACACCGCCAACGATTACCGGCACATCAAGTTCGTAAATGAACTTCTTTAAATTTAGCGCTTCTGATTGAGCGGCAACATGTTCGGCGGAAACAGTTGTTCCACGAATTACAAAGATATCTACACCAGCTGCAATTACCGCCTTGTGAAACTCGGCCGTACGTGCCGGAGATAAAGATGCCGCAACAGTTACGCCGGCATCTCGAATCTGCTGAATTCGTTCTTTGATTAATTCGGGACGAATCGGTGCGCTATAAATCTCTTGCATCCGCTTAGTTGCATGCTTATCTGGCATCGATGCGATCTCACCCAGCGGAATTCGGGGATCGTCATAACGAGTCCACAATCCCTCGAGGTTAAGAACGCCTAAGCCGCCTAGCTTTCCAATAGTGATGGCAGTTTCTGGTGAGACAACTGAATCCATGGGCGCGGCCAACATGGGAAGATCAAATTTATAAGCGTCGATCTGCCATGAAGTAGAGACATTTTCGGGATCACGGGTGCGACGACTAGGCACAATTGCGATGTCATCGAAGGAGTAAGCGGTGCGAGCACGCTTTCCGGGTGCAATTTCAATGTGTGTCATTAGTAGCCCTTCTGTTGGTAATTAGGCGCATCGGCAACGTGCGCAACATCGTGTGGATGACTCTCTTGCAATCCCGCCGCTGTAATTTGAATCAAACGACCTTCGCGGCGCAATGTTTCGATATCTGGTGCTCCGGCATAACCCATGCCAGATCGCAAGCCACCAACAAGTTGATGAACAACTTCAGAAACTTTTCCGCGGAATGCAACTTTGCCTTCGATACCTTCTGGAACTAATTTATCTTCCGATAAAACATCGTCTTGCATGTAACGATCTTTAGAGTATGACTTTTGTTCACCGCGAGATTGCATCGCACCTAATGAGCCCATGCCACGGTAAGCCTTGTATTTGATTCCATTAATTTCAATTAATTCTCCAGGTGATTCTTCGCACCCAGCAAGTAATGATCCAAGCATTACTGAATGTGCACCAGCAACAAGTGCCTTAACAATATCACCTGAATATTGCAGGCCACCATCGGCGATTAATGGAATACCAGCTTTGTTACATGCCTTAGCTGCTTCCATAATTGCCGTAACTTGTGGCACACCTACGCCGGCAACGATTCGAGTTGTACAAATTGATCCTGGACCAACACCAACTTTTACGGCATCTGCGCCAGCGTTAATGAGTGCTTGCGCCCCGGCGCGAGTTGCCACATTTCCGCCAATAATTTGCGTTGATGGCGAAAACTTTTTAATTCGTTCAATTGAATCTAGAACGGCTCGGTGATGTCCATGTGCGGTATCGACAACAACTACATCAACACCGGCCTCAATCAATGCCTGCGCTCTGGCAAAACCATCGTCGCCAACTCCAACGGCGGCGCCAGCTAGGCCAACATTTTTTACTAACTTCACATGGGTGACTTGGGCATCGATCGCTAAGTTGCGGTGAATAATCCCAATGCCACCGGCTTTAGCCATCGCTATAGCCATTGCAGATTCAGTCACGGTGTCCATCGCCGAAGAAATAAGCGGTACTGCAATCGTAAGATCGCGAGTTAATTTAGTTACGGTACTTACTTCTGATGGAACAACTTCGGAAGCATCGGGAAGCAGCAGTACATCGTCATAGGTTAGGCCGAGCATTGCGACTTTATCGGTATCGCTCATTTAGCCCCCCCAATACTGCGCAATCGGTAACAGAGGTGGAAGTCTATCGGGGCTTTTACAGCCCTACTGCACGCTCAATTTCCTGGCAGGCATGGGTTAAATCCTGTGCATAAACCACACCATCACAGCTAGCCCGATCCCACCCTGGCCCACCAACAATTACCCGAGGTGCTGGACGAATGGCTGGAAGGCCTTGAAAATATTGGGAATCGCCGTTTTCACGAAGTTGCGCCCATAAAAAAACGGCAGGTGGTGCGGCTCGTTTCATCATTGCTGAAACTGCTTCTACTGGAGTCCTTGCACCTAAGAAAAAACTTTCAATATTTTTTTCAGCTAACGCTGCCGCTAACGCATGTAAGGCTAATGAGTGAAGCTCTTCCCCAACCGCAGCTAAAAGTATAGGTTGAGTATTCACCGGAGTTTTCACACCATCAGTTGTTTCACGCAGTATCCGTTTAATAATTTCGGAGAGCATATGTTCAACTTCAATTCCCTCGCCAGTCAATGCCCATTCCTCGCCGACTAAAAACAAGAGCGGGACAATGACTTCGGTCCATGCTGCAACGACGCCATATTTTTTGATCTCTTGGCGCAAGATCTCTTCCACAAAACTTTTATCTAAAATATTTGCCGCCCGTAACAATGAATCAACAACATCTGCGCGAACTTCAAAAGTTTGGGTAATTGCTGCCATGTCGACCGTACCGTCATGGAGTCGAGCACGTTCAGCGGCATCTTTTGGTGCCACACCGGCCGAGATTAAGCGACGCATCATGGTTACTTTTGCGACATCGGCTGCGCAGTAGCGACGGTGCTCACCGGCTTCATGGCTACTTGGCCCAAGGCCATAGCGGCGGTCCCAGGTTCGAAGCGTTGCCGGGGCCACACCGATGCGGCGAGCCACTGCAGCCACAGTCAGCAGCTCCGCATTGAGTTCCATGCGGTAATGGTGTCGTGAAGTGGCCCAACTCACCACCTGAAAAGAGCTTTTGAACCAGATATGGAGCGTTGTTACTTGAACAACCTATGGCGCGGTTGTACAGTATGGGAATGGCTGAAACTTCACGTTTACCTCGTCCCGTTGCCGATGAATGGGAATGGCAGTACCAGGGCGCCTGTCAAAGCCTGCCTTCAGAAATGTTTTTCCATCCAGATGGAGAGCGTGGACCACGTCGTCGCAACCGTGAAAATACGGCGAAGGCCGTGTGTGCATCGTGTCCCGTCATTGCAGCATGCCGTGCACATGCCTTAGCAGTGCAAGAGCCTTATGGAATTTGGGGAGGGCTATCAGAAGATGATCGCCTGGCAATTATTAACAAGGGCGGCAAAGTTTCACACGCCTCATGAAATAAATAGTTAAAAAATAAACCCCGCAGAATTATCTGCGGGGTTTATTTTATTAAGTTTTTACTTAGTGACCGTGCCCGCCTGGACCATGTGAGTGACCATGTCCAGCAGCTTCGGATGCAACTTGATCAGCTGGCTTGTCGTATACAACTGCTTCAGTTGTAATAAACATCGCCGCAATTGAAGCTGCATTTGCTAAAGCAGAACGCGTTACCTTCACTGGATCGATCACACCATCTGCAGCTAGATCGCCATAGACATCGGTGGCAGCGTTGAAACCTTCGTTGTGCTTCATTGCGCGAACCTTTGCAACTACAACGTAGCCTTCAAGTCCGGCATTTTCGGCGATCCAACGCAATGGCTCATCGCATGCTTTGCGAACTAAACGAACTCCAACTGCCTTATCGCCAGTGAATCCAAGATCGCCCTCGAGTGAATCAGCGGCATGCACAAGTGCGGCTCCTCCTCCGACAACGATTCCTTCTTCAACAGCGGCGCGAGTTGCCGAGATGGCATCTTCAAGACGGTGCTTCTTTTCATTGAGTTCAACCTCAGTATGTGCGCCAACTTTGATCACACAAACTCCGCCAGCAAGCTTTGCTAAACGCTCTTGCAACTTCTCTTTATCCCATGACGAGTCGCTATTTTCAATCTCTTTGCGAAGTTCAGAAACACGGGCGGCAACTGCTGCCTTATCTCCTGAACCATCAACGATTGTTGTTGCATCTTTTGAAACTACGATCCGACGGGCCTTACCAAGATCTTCAAGAGTTACACCTTCGAGCTTCATGCCCAGTTCGGATGAAACAACTTGTCCACCAGTAAGAACGGCAATGTCTTGCAGAGTTGCCTTACGGCGATCGCCAAATCCTGGCGCCTTAACGGCAACAGATGCAAAGACTCCACGCATACGGTTTACCACTAAAGTTGAAAGGGCTTCACCCTCAATATCTTCGGCGATAATCAAAAGTGGTTTCGATGCCTGGGCAACTTTTTCCAGCAAAGGCAATAGATCAGACAACGCTGAAATTTTGTTTGCTGAAATCAAAATGTAAGCATCTTCTAGGATGGCTTCCATACGATCTTGATCAGTTACAAAGTAAGGCGAGATGTAGCCCTTGTCGAACTGCATTCCTTCGGTGAATTCAAGATCAAGGCCAGTTGTTGATGCTTCTTCAACTGTAATGACGCCATCTTTACCAACGCGATCCATTGCTTCAGCGATTAACTCACCGATAGCACGATCTTGCGCCGAAATAGTTGCCACATCTGCGATCTGAGCTTTTCCATTTACTGGCGTTGCTTGTTCGCTGAGCTTTGCTGAAACCGCTGCTACGGCCGCTTCAATTCCCTGCTTGATATCCATTGGCTGTGCTCCAGCGGCAAGGTTACGTAAACCCTCTTTCACCATTGCTTGGGCAAGTACGGTTGCAGTTGTTGTTCCATCGCCAGCGACATCATTAGTTTTTGTCGCAACTTCTTTAACTAACTGCGCACCCATATTTTCAGCTGGATCGCTCAGTTCAATTTCCTTAGCAATTGTTACCCCATCATTTGTAATGACTGGTGCGCCAAAAGATTTTCCAATAACTACGTTACGTCCCTTCGGACCGAGAGTTACCTTGACTGTGTCAGCAAGAATGTTGACGCCGCGCTCCATGGCCCGGCGTGCTTGCTCATCAAATTGAAGACTCTTTCCCATTTACTTCTCGATTACGGCGAGCAGGTCGCGCGCTGAAAGAACGAGTAGCTCTTCGCCACCGTGCTTGATTTCAGTTCCGCCGTACTTGCTGTAAAGAACAACATCGCCAACCTTGACATCCATTGGAACGCGTACGCCATCATCAAAGCGACCTGGGCCGACTGCGACAACAGTGCCTTCCTGTGGCTTTTCCTTTGCGGTATCTGGAATTACCAGACCTGATGCAGTTGTTGTCTCAGCCTCGTTTGCCTTGATAACGATGCGATCTTCTAGTGGCTTAATGGCCATCTGTTGACTCCTCTAGTTCGTCTAGCTTGGATTGGTTTGGTTTCATAAAGATTTGGGTGATTTCCTCATGCGAACCCGAGTTAGCAGACTCGGGTCGAGAGTGCTAAAGCGAACTCTAGGCGGGGTAATACCTGCTGACAAATTGAGGGATTGCTCGGCCTAGCCCAGGGAGATGGTGGTGACTGGCAGGCTGGAATCAGCGTCAAAGGCGATCGGGCTAGGCGTGCGACCAGCGCTGACCATCAGTGAACCCAGGGCCGCCACCATGGCACCGTTATCGGTACACAGGCCTGGGGCTGGGATTCGAAGCTGAATTCCCGCCTTTTCGCAGCGCCCCTGGGCCACGGCCCGAAGCCTTGAGTTAGCGGCGACCCCGCCAGCGATTACAAGGGAGTCGATGCCAGTTTTCTTGCAGGCAGCTAACGCCTTTAACAACAACACATCGACGATCGCTTCTTGGAAAGATGCGGCAACGTCACTTTTTTTGTAATCAGGTGTCGCCTCTAAATATCTAGCAACCGCGGTTTTTAAACCAGAGAAAGAGAAATCAAATGGCCGGGTCAACCAATCATTAGATGTAGTTAAGCCACGTGGGAAGTCAATCGAAGTAGCGTTTCCTTGGACTGCTAATGAATCAATTGCTGGTCCACCTGGAAAACCAAGTGACATGATGCGAGCAATTTTATCGAACGCCTCCCCTGCTGCATCATCCATAGTTTCACCAAGTTTTGTAATTGACCCAGTGATGTCATCTACTTGCAATAGGGATGAGTGCCCACCACTTACTAATAATGCAACAGTTGGTTGTAATGCATCTGCGTGAGTTAAGGAGTCAACACTGACGTGCGCCGCTAAATGATTTACCGCGAAAATTGGTTTATCTAAAGCAAGTGCTAATCCGGCGGCCGACCCAACACCTACTAATAAAGCGCCAACTAAACCAGGACCGGCAGTAACTGCAACGGCATCAATTTCAGATAATGAAATTTTTGCCTCTTTCAACGCTTGCTGCAATGTTGGAATCATGGCTTCTAGGTGCGCCCGGCTAGCTATTTCAGGTACCACTCCACCAAAGCGAGCATGCTCTGTCACACTCGATGCAATCACATTTGCCAGCAGGGTGCGACCTTTTACAATGCCCACTGCAGTCTCATCACAGGAAGTTTCAATTCCTAAAACTATTGGTTCACTCATGGCAAAGCCTTTCGCATTACTAACGCGTCTTGCCCGCTACCAAAATAATCTTTACGTACATTTAATTTCTCATAACCCAAAGATTCATATAATCCTATGGCGGCAGCGTTATCGGTTTTAACTTCCAGCATCATGGCGCAGGCTTTTTGTTGATCAGCCCACTGTGTAATCATGGCCATTAATTGACGGGCAATACCTTGACCACGATTTTCTGGAACAACGCCAACCGTTAAAATATCGGCTTCCACGCCAGAACTTGGCACAAAAACCCCGGCATAGCCCACGATTAAACCAACTTCATTCGTGGCCGTAACAAAATGGCGGGTATTGCTAGCAAACTCTTCCTTGTATTGGGCCGCCGACCAAGGTGAATATGGAAAGAGTTCTTTATCTAAAGCGACAAAGATTGGCAGATCCAACGCAATTGTTGATCGATAAGTAATCATTATTTTCGATCCGCCGTTGCTACGGCATCTGGCCGACGAAGATACAACGGTTGCCCGATGTTGCCAGGTAATTTCACTAAAGCCGTAAGGTCTGGAAATAAATCTGCATGAATTTTGGCGCCGCTAACATCAGCTGGGAAATTAACCGCTGGTTCACCAACTCGAACTCCGTCTGTGTATCTGGCCCAATAAACTTCCTTACGACGGGCATCGACAGTCACAATAAAATCTTTGCTATCTACTTGGGCAGCAATGGCATCGAGTGAACAAACTCCCCGCACGGAAATATTTTTAGCTAGGGCAAAGCTCTGCGCAAATGCGATACCAACTCGCAAACCTGTAAATGGACCAGGTCCCATACCAACAACTACTTCATCGACATCACTTACTTGTAAAGCCGCCTTTACTAACTGCGGCAACGACGGGCCATGCGCAGTAGCACCTGCCAGATACTCATTAAACAAAACTTTTTCGCCATCAATGATTGCAACGCAGGTTCTGGACGTAGATGTATCAATCGCTAATACTTTGGTCATAGCGAAAACCCCGACCATCTAGCCCCAATTGCTTTTATCGTTACCTGTCTAATCTCCTGGCTACGATCGATTGTGATCTCTAAGCGATCATCATTTAAGCGAGCACTTTCGGCCCCGCCCCATTCGATGAAAGTGAGGGAATTTTCAGTATCCAAATCCAAATCATCTAAATAAAGATTGGGATTTTCTGAATCAATCAGCCGATAGGCATCGACATGAATAAATGGCAACGTTCCTTTATGCACTCGCGAGATCACAAATGTTGGCGATGTAACACCCTTAATACCAAGCCCGGCAGCTATGCCCTGGGCCAATATAGTTTTCCCCGCACCCAGTGGACCATTAGCCAGAATCAAATCTCCAGCTCGAAGATGTGTCGCGATTTTCTTCCCTAAAGCCTGCATCTCATCGGCCGTTGCAACGTTGATCACATGTAGCAGTTTAAAGTAAAAAAGAGGGCCCGGTTTCCCGGACCCTCTTTTTTTATTACCTCGATGTATTAGTTATCAGTGTAGAACTTCAGCAAAGGAACCGCGATTCCCTTATCAATTGAAAGGCTGCCAGCTTTACGAACTGCTGTATACAACGCTCCGCCTGATGGAAGCTTTCCAG
>Ga0105055_10000116_pt1 | contig 102105 bp, 92 predicted proteins | sample BON03_FD_78090 | JGI IMG/M metagenome (GOLD analysis project Ga0105055, IMG submission 78090) | Freshwater microbial communities from Lake Bonney liftoff mats and glacier meltwater in Antarctica - BON-03 | ecosystem: Environmental > Aquatic > Freshwater > Ice > Glacier meltwater | place: Lake... | reverse complement strand
TATCCAAAAAAATAGCCTTAAACATGTTTTGTAATCCTGATTCTGGAAACAAGAAGTTATTCTTTTTTCGTTTGGCATCCACCCAATTTGTTCCGTCAAAACCACCACCCGAAACGATGCAATGCACATGAGGATGAAAATTCAAATCTTGTCCCCAAGTGTGCAAAATCATCGTTATTCCAGGCGTTGCTCCTAGAAATTCAGGCATTTTTGCGTAATTCAAAATGGTCTGCGAAGCGGCATCAAACAGGAGTTTAAACAGCAATTTTCGATTGCCTAAAATCAGCGGACAAAGTTCGTGAGCCAACGTGAAAACCAAGTGGTAATAAGGCGTTGGCAAGAGTTCTTGTCGGCGGTTGTCCATCCACTCTTCTTTTTTGAGTTCGCCACAATTTGGGCAATGCCGATTACCACAACTATGGAATTGGTACTGCACTTTTTGGCAGGTTGAATCATCGCATTTCAAGGTGTGAACACCCATTTTTGCGGTATGACAACGCGCAAGTTTATCAAAAACGCCTTGCGAATAGGGATTGAAACTTTTAACGATTGGCTCTGAAAATACGGACTGAAAATCAATCATTTCCGTTCATCAAAAAATCTAACGGAGAGCAAAGTGTGGCGCGTTTTTTTTGTTGCAAATGCAAGTAAATCATAGTAGTTTCTATTTTACTATGTCCCAAAAGTTCTTTAATGGTATGAATATCATTACCTTGATCAAGCAAATGTGTGGCAAAACTATGTCTCAAAGAATGCGATGAAAATTTGAATTTTTCTAATCCAGCCATTTTCATACACAACTTCACGGCATGCTGAATCGAACGGTCGTTGAGTGGCAACCCTAGTTTTTGTCCTTCAAAAAGATAGTTTTTTGGACGGTATTGGCGATAATACGCCTCCATTTCGGGTAGTAAATATTTAGGCAAAAGCGTAAATCGGTCTTTGTTGCCTTTACCACAAAGGATCTTAATTTGGGCATTTTTGCGGTCAATCTGCTCCATTTTCAGGTGGCAAAGTTCATTGAGCCGCATTCCTGTGCCATAAAAAAGCGCAACAATGAGCTTATGTTTGGGATTTTTAATACTCGTTAAAAGTTTGATAATTTGCTCTTGCGAAAGAATTTCGGGAAGTTTAAATTCTTTTCTGGGATACAATTCGCTCGCAAAAACCACTGGCGAGCGAAGCACAAACTTATAGAAAAAGCTGCAAGAAGCGGCAAACAATCGGCATTTGTCTCTGCCTACACCGTGTTCTTTTTTGATGAAATTCAAGTAGTGAATCAAATCTTTTTGAACCAAATCTTTAGGGTCAACATCGTTGTAATAACCAAATAAAAGCCTTATTTCCTGTACATAATTGCGAATACTCCGAGGGGCATAGTCTTTGGAGTTTAGTACATTGGACAAATCAATCAAATACCCAGCGGCATTCTCGTTGAGACTTACTTTTCCTAATTCATTTTTTTTTGAATAATCATAATTATTGTATTTAAAGTTGCACAAATTTAGTTATTTTTGATCGGTGCTGCTTTCGCCCGTAGGGTGTCAGTTCAACAGCGGTTTCAAAAAATGGCGAGAAATGTGCTAAATTCACGTTTTCCTTTCGCAAGAAATTTTTTATTATCCGAAAAATCTCGTTTACGAAGTTTGCAACCTCGCAAAGCCTTGGACGTTACCACACATACTAAAAAGCCAACCGCACATGTCAGCACATTTGTTTTTCCAACGCTTTACCAAACACAAAAAAAACAAAAGTGCTGAAATTTCTCCAACGCACCAACAGAAAAAAACTATCTTAGCACTATAGAATTTGACAACAGAATAAAATGACATTAGAAAATTACATTGACAATATAAATCAGAGATACAAACTCGGAAATGCAACGGAGCATACTTTCAGAGGCGACTTACAACAGCTATTAGAAAGTTTAGTTCCAGAAATCAGAGCTACCAACGAACCAAAAAGACAGTCTTGCGGAGCACCTGACTATATCTTGACAAAAAAAGAAATTCCAGTAGGTTTTATTGAAGCAAAAGACATTGGCGACAAAGACCTTGAAGGAGCAAAGAAAACAGGAAATAAAGAACAGTTTGATCGTTATAAGGCTTCATTAAACAACTTAATTTTCACTGACTATTTAGACTTCCATTTATACATTGACGGAATTTTTATTACAAAAATTGCAATTGCTGAAATACAAAACGGAACTATTGTTCCATTACCTAACAACTTTGCAACTTTCACTAATTTATTAAAAGACTTTTGCTCCCACATTGGGCAGACCATAAAAAGTTCGAAAAAATTGGCTGAAATGATGGCGGGCAAGGCTCGTCTTCTTTCTGATGTTATTGAACAGGCTTTATTGAGTGATGAAACTCATAATGAAGACAGCACACTTAAAGACCAAATGAATGCCTTTAAGCAAATACTTATTCACGACATTACGCCCAAAGGTTTTGCTGATGTATATGCCCAAACTATTGCTTACGGAATGTTTGCGGCTCGTTTACACGATGCAACATTGCCGACTTTTAGCCGACAAGAAGCAGCAGAATTAATTCCAAAATCCAATCCGTTTTTACGAAAACTGTTTGGCTACATTGCCGGACCCGACCTTGACGACCGCATTAAATGGATTGTAGACAGTTTGGTGGAAATATTTTTGGCGTGTAATGTTGAAGAAATTTTAAAAAATTACGGAAAGTCAACAAAAATGGAAGACCCAATCATCCATTTTTACGAAACATTTTTGAGTGAGTACGACCCGAAACTTCGGAAGGCTCGTGGCGTTTGGTACACACCTGCGCCAGTTGTAAATTTTATTGTTCGAGCAGTTGATGATATTCTAAAAACCGAATTCGATTTACCACAAGGACTTGCAGACACGAGCAAAACAAAAATAAAAGTTGATGTACAAGGCAAAAAGATAGAACAAGAAGTTCATAAAGTGCAAATATTGGATCCAGCCACAGGAACAGGAACTTTTCTTGCTGAAACGATAAAACACATTCATAAAAAATTTGAAGGACAAAAAGGAATTTGGAGCAATTATGTAGAAACACATTTATTGCCTCGCCTAAATGGATTTGAGTTGCTAATGGCAAGTTATGCAATGGCACATTTGCAATTAGATTTATTACTCACCGAAACTGGTTACCGCCCTACATTCCCCTCCGCTGGAGGGGTGTCCGCAGGACGGGGTGGTCAAAGACTACGTGTTTATCTTACCAACAGTTTAGAAGAAAGCCATCCAGACACAGGAACGCTGTTTTCGAATTGGTTAAGCACAGAAGCCAACGAAGCCAACCACATCAAAAGAGATACGCCGGTAATGTGTGTTATTGGGAATCCGCCTTATGCAGTTAGTAGCACAAATAAAAATGAATGGATACAAAACTTAATTGCTGATTATAAAAAAGATTTAAATGAACGCAAAATAAATTTAGATGATGATTACATAAAATTTATTCGTTACGGTCAGCACTATATTGATAAAAATGGAAGCGGTGTTTTAGCTTATATCTCAAATAATAGTTTTATAGATGGAATTACACATCGTCAAATGCGAAAAAATTTATTAGAGAGTTTTGATAAAATTTACATTTTAGATTTACACGGAAACGCAAAGAAAAAAGAAGTTTGCTCCGATGGTTCAGCCGACCAAAATGTATTTGATATTATGCAAGGTGTTTCAATAAACATATTTGTAAAAACAGGCAAGAAAAAGAAAAATGAACTAGGAAAAGTTTTTCATTCTGATTTACAAGGAAAAAGAGAAATGAAGTATGATTTTTTAATTGATAATAATTTCAATTCTATTAATTGGAAGAAGGTGTTATATGAGGAACCGTACAACTTTTTCATAAGTTTAAATTATGCAGTTTTAGAAAAATATAATCAAGGATTTCAATTAGCTGAATTATTTACTAAATACAATTCTGGAATCCAAACAAAAAATGATTCGCTCACAATAAAACATACCTCAAAGGAAATTACCGAAGTAATAAATGCATTTAGGATATATTCAAATCAAGAATTAGAAAAACAACTAGGAATTCAGGATTCTGCTGGTTGGAAAATCCAGAGTGCTAAAGAGGATATATTGCAAAACAATGGTGATATAATTGATATTCAATATCGGCTTTTTGATACTAGAAAAACTTACTTTACTGGCAAATCTTCTGGTTTTATAGGAAGAACAAGAGGTGAGGTAATGGAAAGTATGAAAGGAAATAATATTTCTTTAATATTTAAAAGGACTGGAAAAATATACGGTAACAGTTATGATTTTTTCTTTATTTCAAAATCTGTAATTTCTGAAGGATTGTTTGTAATTGACCCTTTGGGTAGAGAATATCTAGCACCACTTTATATTTACCCCGAAACGAAAGCCCAACAAACCATTGACCAAACAACAGAAAGAACCCCAAACCTAAACCCAGAAATAGTAAAGGAAATAGCAGATAAATTGGGTTTAATTTTTGTGCCAGAGAAAAATTCCCCTCCTTTGGATTCCCCCGTCCTAAATTCCCCTCCTTTGGAGGGGTGCCTGCAAGGCGGGGTGGTCACTAAAGAAATACTAACCTCCATTCATTCTACACCAATCTACCGAAACTTCATTGAAAACTTGCCATTTAACCCTGCATTAAAACCATTGTTAAAAGACAAGAGAAAAGCAGGTATTCTATCTGAAGTGCTGTTTTGGCAACAAGTACATAAAGGTGTTTTTCATCAAATAGATTTTGATAGGCAACGAATAATAGGAAATTACATTGTAGATTTTTATGTAAAAGCGCTTGGCTTAGTAATAGAAATTGATGGTAGTAGTCACGATGATAAAGTTGAATATGATGCAAAAAGGCAAGCATATTTAGAAAGCTTTGGATTAAAGGTTTATAGAATTGCAGATATTGATGTAAAGAAAAATTTATCAAGTGTCATGATAGCACTAGAAAATTACATCATTCAAGAATATGGAACCACCCCGGTCTTCGACCACCCCTCCAAAGGAGGGGAATTTGCTCCAATAGACATTTTAGATTACATCTATGCGGTTTTACATTCGCCAACTTACCGAGAAAAATACAAAGAGTTTTTAAAAATAGATTTTCCGAGAGTTCCTTATCCAAAAGATGCAGACACGTTTTGGCAATTGGTAAAATTGGGCGGAGAAATCAGACAAATACATTTATTAGAAAGTCCTATCGTAGAAAAATACATTACGCAATATCCCGAAGATGGAGATAATATAGTTGGCAAACCTAAATATCAAGACGGTAAAGTTTACATCAACGACACACAATATTTCGACAATGTTCCGCAAACCGCTTGGGTGTTTTATATTGGCGGTTATCAACCAGCACAAAAATGGCTCAAAGACAGGAAAGGAAGAAAGTTAGAGTTTGATGATGTTTTGCATTATCAAAAAATTATAGTTGCACTTTCTGAAACGGATAGATTGATGAAGGAAATAAACGAAATAGAGATAGAGTAAACAGATGCATACATTTGAAACACAAACAGGATTTTCAATTGAATTAATTGATAACAGACTCACATAAAAAGGAGAATTCAATAACTTAATGCAACAAATGATACTATCAATAAACAACTGGAATTGGGAATTAATCACGGCAATAATTGGGGCAATAATTGGGACCTTAGCATGGATTCCATGGCTGATAGACAAATATACCCCTGCAAAAATATACGGTCGATTGATAAGCAATTTGATCAATCAGGGACATATTCAAAATGGGGATACTTTCGTCGATTCCACCCTACATTTTCTAAAACTATCAATTACATGTATCAATAAAAATTTCAATGTAAAAAAGATTTCAATTCGCGTTAAATATGAAAACAATAAAGAGTGGTTCAATGGAAATATAAGTTGGTCGCACACATCAATATGGGCAATGCCCGGAAATTCTAATGAAAAGAAAAAATTGATTCTTCCTAATGAACAATTTCTTGGATTTACGAACTTTATTGAAAAGGATGTATCAAAATTTTATTATTTGACGTTTTTTGTCGAAAAAGAAGATTTACAAGAATATGAAATTATTGAACTTACTTTCCATGATTACAAAAAAAATAAGAAAAAAGTAATTTTTAAAGCAACTGATATAGATTCGTATCAGATTTTATGGGATAATAGTATCTGGGAAAATCAAAGCGTATAACCGCAGCTATAAAAAATAGGCCGCAAACATACTCGAGAAAAAGGCTTACTTTTCATAGCACCAACCCGTTGGGTTTAATACAAAACGAACATACATGATAACAATGAAATTTTGGATAATATTAATTTTGAATTTATCTATTTCCGTGGTTTACGGACAAAGTAAACAACCGAAAAAATTTGTTTTCAAAAAATCTATGATTTCTTCCAAAAGTGGAATAGCAGATTTGGAATCAAAAACGGGTTCTTTAATCGATGCGACTTACAAACCAAATGAGAAAGATTCTTTGATAAATAGAAAACTTAAAGAAGTGCAGATGACTGAATTTCTAACTCAAACACCAGAAACGGAAATTTATGTTGAAATTCAGAATGATTCTATTTGGCGCCACACTAAACAAAAAGATAAAATAATTGGCGATTATTTTATGATTCAAAAAAATAATGGAATTTTAAACTATTATGACAAATCCAAATCTGTTAACTACAAAAATTACGACCTTTTTGCTCAAAAAAACAAATATGAAATAATTGAAAATCGGAAAGACAAAAAACAAATAAAAGGTTTTGATTGTTACAAATTGACTTTAATAAAAAAAGACACAGAAAGCGATTTAGGAAATACAATTTTCGAAATGTATGTAACTGATCAAATTGAATTGCCAATACATTCAGTTATAAATTTAAATAAACTTGTTCCAAATACTTTTCCAATGGAAATTAAAATTTCGGAGGAAAAACTTTCTGGAATAATTGAATTATATGAATTAATTAGAGTTGAATAAAGTACTAAAAACAATAAAGTAGACTGCCCCACTAGAAACTAGCAGAGTGAGCCTGTCACACCACCGAGCGATCGAGTCACGTACTCGGAGGTTCGCAAAAATATGGATTAAGTTGAATGCAAATATTTGTTAGGATTGATGCCACTATAGTTTAGACGTATTAAAGTGCTAGTTGTTTTAAAAATATTATGAAAATTTAGGCTGTTTGATACCAAAATTAATATTCAAATTTTACCATAATACATTGCCTTCACAATTCCATCTGAAAGTCCTATTTTAGGCACATAAATATGTCGGGCACCACTCCATTTCATAGCGTTTAAATAAATACGTGTTGCAGGTATAATGACATCGGCACGATCAGGGTTCAAACCCATTTCGGCAATACGCTGTTCATAAGTCATGCTATTTAATTTTTGGTATTGTGCAGTTAAATAAACATAAGACAAAGGTTTGTCTTGGTTTTTTTCAGACAATTTAAATAATTTGTTGATATTTCCGCCTGAACCTATTAAAGTAATTTCATCATAAGGCAGGACTGCTGTTTTAACCCATTTTTCCATTTCGCTCCAAACAATATCAGTAACCATATTGTTTAACAAACGAACAGTTCCGTTTTTAAAGGATTTTGATGCAACAATTTTACCTTCTTGAAATAACGAAAACTCTGTACTTCCACCGCCAACATCGACATACAAATAAGTTTTATCTAAATTAATAAATTGCTTTAAATCGGAAGATGCAATTATAGTAGCTTCTTTTTTGCCATCTATAACGTCAATTTTTATATTGGCTTTTTTCTTAATTAGTTGAATAATTTCGGCACCATTATTTGCTTCTCGCATTGCAGAAGTTGCACAAGCCTTGTATTGTTCTACTTTATTAACTTTCATTAAAAGATGAAAAGCTTTCATAGCATCTACCATTCGGCTAATGTTTTCGTCTGAAATATCACCAACTGTAAATGCATCTTGCCCTAAACGAATAGGCACACGAATAAGGGAACTTTTATTAAATTGTGTAGGTTGCCCGTTTTGTTCTATAATATTTGTTATTAGCAAACGCATGGCATTTGAACCAATATCTATTGCTGCATATTTTTTTAATGTAATCATATAATTTACTTTTTTAAACAATTATAATACTATTGCTTAAACTTTATTGGTAACAACTTCTAGTTTATTTCTAAAATAATTATACATTTCTACTTGCGATCTAAAAGGTTTTTCGTCTCCCAACTTTCGGTAGGTATTCTTTAAATCTTCCGACTGGTTTCTTGCTTTTACATTTGCTTTCCAGCAAATTTCAAAAACTTCAATTAGTTCCTTTTTAATATCTTCATCGTAAATAGGACAGGTAACCTCTACTCTAGCGTCTAAATTTCGAGTCATAAAATCGGCAGAAGATATAAAAACTTCTGGTGCTCCATTGTTGCCAAAAATATAAATACGAGAATGTTCTAAATAATTATCTACAATGCTTATTGCTTCAATATTTTCACTCATTCCTTCAACTCCAGGAATAAGAGAACAAATCCCTCTAATTACCAACTGAATTTTAACACCAGCTCTACTGGCTTCATATAGTTTGTCTATTGCTTTAAAATCTGACAAACTATTCATTTTTAATTTAATATATGCTTCTTTTCCTAGTTTAGCATTTACAATTTCTCTTTCTATTAATTTATTAAACCTTATTCTTGTATAATGAGGCGAAACTATCAAGTGCTTGTAACGATGTACTTTATAATTAATCTCAAAAAAATTAAAAACTTTAGCAACATCTTTTAACAAACGGTCATTTGCTGTAAAAAGAGTAACATCGGTATAAATTTTTGCAGAATTTTCATTAAAATTTCCTGTTGAAATAAATCCGTAACGTTTTAATTTTTCTTCTTCAATTCTTTCAATTATACAAATTTTACAGTGTACTTTTAGTCCTTTTACACCAAAAATAAGCTCAATACCTTCGGTTTGCATTTGTTCAGAATACCAAATATTGGTTGCTTCGTCAAAACGGGCTTGTAATTCTATTTGAACCGTTACCTTTTTTCCGTTTTTTGCGGCATTAATAAGAGAACTTATAATTTGTGAGTTTCTGGCTAAACGGTATAATGTAATTTTTATAGAAACTACGTTTGGGTCAATTGCAGCTTCTCTTAAAAATTTTGTTAAGTAGGAAAAAGATTGATAAGGTGTAAATAATAAATAATCTTTTAACTTTATTTTTGCAAGAATGCTGCTATCTAAATCCAAACCAGGAACTGGCAATGGTATATTTTTATTATACAATAAATCATTTCTTCCTAAATTTGGAAAATCCATGTAATCTCTGCGATTATGATATCTACCACCCGGAATTACACTATCTGACGTATTAATAGCCATTCTACTTAAAAAAAAGTCTAAAGTATCCTTTTCTATATCTTGGTCATAGACAAAACGAACAGGCTCCCCTATTCTTCTATCTTTAACACTATCAGACATTTTTTCAATAAAACTTTTATTTAAATCACTATCAAATTCTAATTGAGCATCACGAGTAATTTTTATCATGTGCGCAGAAATGCTAGTGTACTTAAAAACATTGAAAACAGTATCTAAATTTAATCGAATTACGTCGTCTAATAAAACGATGTACTGCTTTTCGTTATTAGATGGCAAAACAACAAATCTATTTATGGAATTTGGAATTTCTACCACTGCATAACGGACATCATTATCTCCATTTGAAGCTTTCATTACTAATTTAATTGCTAAATACCCAGAAGTATCTTTTAGTAATGGAAAAGTATCTAAGTTATTCAACATTATTGTTACTAATGAAGTACTTACCGTTTGCGTAAAATATTCATGAATAAATTTTTCTTGTTCTTCCGTTAGTTGTTTTTCATTAATCATGAAAATATTTTCGTTTTCCAGCTTATTTTCTATTTCGCTAAGAATTCGTAAACTTTCAGATTGTTGTTCAATAACTATGTCTGTAATGTCTTTGAGTAATTTTTCTGCTTTAACTCCTAAAATTTTCTCAGCATCTTTATTCTCAAAATTCATTCTTCGAATTGCTGCGTAACGAACTCTAAAAAATTCGTCTAAATTATTTGAAAAAATACCTAAAAACCTTAATCTATCTAATAATGGAACGGTTTCATCGCCAGCTTCTTGAAGAACTCTAGCATTAAATGTTAACCAACTTTCTTCTTTATCTATGTATCTGTTTTGACTTGTATTGTTCATGTTTGTAATGACTTGGGAAAACGGTACTTAATGTTTTTCCTTTTTTTAAATTTTTCCACTCTTTTATATTCAATTCTAAAAACACAACACCTGATGTTGGGACATTTTCTATTAAAAGATTTCCAAATTTATTAACAAATTTTGTAAAAGCTTCGTTATGTCCAAAAATAATTAGGTTATCGTACTTATTTTCACATTTTTTTATGATTTTTTCTAGAACTTCCGCGTCAAAAGTATATAAATCGTCTTTTAAAGTAATATTCTCCTCTGAAAAGGATAAATTTTGAGAAAAAATTAAAGCTGTCTCTTTTGTTCGTTTAGCAATACTGCTCCATACTAGAAAAGATTTTGGCACTAAATCTTTGATTTTATTTGCAATAAAATGTGCATCATAAATTCCTCTTTTAGATAACGGTCTATCTATATCTTTTAATGGAATTTCCCAACTTGATTTTGAATGTCGTATTAAAATTAAATTTTTCATAAAAAAAACGGATTTTACATTCCCTAATTTATGAATATTATTTGCATATTTTGCAAACTTTAAAAAAAAACTTTAAAAAATTTTAAAAAACATAATTATAACACTAAATTTAATCTTCTTTTGTTCCATCATTAAATAATTTAAACTTAAGGTGCAAAAAAAATAAAAAAATAACTGCTTACCAAAATAGTAAATGAAAATAATATATATACTTTTTCTTCTATTTCAAATTTTGTGTTTCTCACAACAAGATGCACAATACACGCAATACATGTATAATACCGTTAATATAAATCCTGCTTATGCAGGTTCTAGAGAATTATTAAGTGTGTTTTTATTACATAGAAATCAATGGGTTGGTTTAGACGGCGCACCAGTTACTAATAATGTAGCTATAAATACACCTTTAGGCGATACTAATTTTGGACTAGGCATTTCTATTGTAAATGATAAGATAGGTCCTACTACAGAAAACACAATATCTGCTGATTTAGCCTATTTTATTTCTGTTTCACAAAACTATAAATTATCGGTAGGAATCAAAGGAACAGCTAATCTTTTTAATTTAGAGGTAAACAAACTAAATATTAGGGATCAAAACGATCCACAATTTCAAAATCTAAAGAGTAATTTTACACCTAATTTAGGAGCTGGTTTATATTTATTTTCAGAAAAAAATTATTTTGGAATTTCAGTGCCAAATGCCTTTGAAACAAAGCATTATAATGATAATTCTATTGCAATTACAAAAGAAAAGATGCATTATTATATTATAGGTGGGCATGTTTTTGACATAACTGAAAAATTAAAATTTAAACCTGCTTTTTTATCTAAAATTGTAGAAGGAGCAGCACTACAACTAGATGTAACCGCTAATTTTCTAATAAATGACAAACTAACCCTAGGAGCTGCATATAGACTAGATGCTGCAATAAGTGGACTTGTAGGTTTTCAAATTTCAGATGCTTGGTTTATAGGATATGGTTATGATAGAGAAACGACTAAGTTATCTAATTATAACTCTGGATCGCATGAAATATTTTTACGATATGAAGTATTCACCACAAATAGAATTTCATCTCCACGATTCTTTTAAAATAAAAATCATGAAAACAATTTACGTAATTCTATCCTTTTTTCTTTTTAATATTGGTTTTGGACAGTCGGCTAAAATTGCGGTTGCAGATAAAAAATATGCAAAATACGCTTATATAGATGCAATTAAAATATATGAAAAAATAGCAGAAAAAGGATATGAATCGGCAAAATTGTATCAAAAAATAGGTAATTCTTATTATTTTAATGGCGAATTAGAAAAAGCAGCAAAATGGTATGGAAACTTATTTAATCTAAACGAAGAAATTGAAGCAGAATATTATTTTAGGTATTCTCAAGCATTAAAATCTATTAAGGATTATGAAAATGCAAATAAATACTTGCTTTTATTTTATCAAAAAAACAAAAGTACAAACGACTCAAATAATGATTATGATGCTAATTATTTATCCAAAATTGAAGAAAATTCTGGAAAATATTTTTTAGATACTACAAGTATCAATTCTGAATATTTAGATTATGGTACTGCTTATTTTAAAGATAAAATAGTGTTTACTTCCGCTAGAAAAAAAGGCGCTTTATATCAAAAAAAACACCACTGGACAAATCAAAACTTTACTGATTTATACATTGTTACCTTAGAAAATGACAGTATTGTGAGTGCTCCAGAAAATTTTTCTAGCACTATCAATACTAAGTTTAATGAGTCTTCTCCTGCTTTTGCTAAAGATGGAAAAACAATGTATTTTACACGCAACAATTATTTAAACGGAAAAAAAAGAAAAGCAGATAATAAAACAACTTGGATTAAAATTTACAAAGCTACTTTTAGTAATAACAAATGGGGAAATGTTGTAGAATTACCATTTAATAACGATAATTATAGTACTGCACATCCAAGTTTAAGTGCAGATGAAAAAACACTTTACTTTTCTTCAGATATGCCCGGAGGATATGGTGGTGCCGATATTTACAAAGTAGCTATTAAAGAGAATAATACTTATGGTAAGCCTGAAAATTTAGGCACGATAATTAACACTACAAATCGTGAAACTTTTCCATTTATGGCTGCAAATGGTATTTTATATTTTGCCTCAGATGGTCTTTTAGGATTAGGCGGGTTAGACATTTTTGAATCAAATTTGATAAATAATGTATTTTCAACTCCCATAAATTTAGGGAAACCCATAAATAGCTCTAACGATGATTTTAGCTTTATTATAAATACACAAAAAAAAGGCTTTTTATCTTCCAATAGAGCTAACGGAAAGGGTTTTGACGATATTTATTCTTTTACTAAATGCAGCACTACCGTTTTTGGTATTATAAAAGAGGGCGATTCAAAATTTATTTTACCAAATGCAAAGGTTAGTTTGCTTGACAAAAATAATAACTTAATTTTAGATTATATTTTAAATAAAAATGCAGAATATGCATTTGAAATAGATTGTAAAGAAGAATATTATATAAGAGTTTCCAATATAGAATATGAAACTAAAGAAATCCCTTTTAAATCTAATATAAATAGGCATAAAACAGAGTTAAACATAAACTTAGACAGAACTGTTTTTCCAATTGAAATAGGAACTGATTTAGCAAAATTATTTAACATTAGTATTCTATATTTTGATTTAGATAAATGGAATATTAGACCCGACGCAGCATACGAATTAGAAAAAATAATAGCTGTAATGGAAGAATACCCAACAATGGAAATAGCAATTAATTCGCATACGGATAGTAGACAAACACATGAATACAATGAACTCCTATCTAGCCGAAGAGCAAAATCTACTCTTGAATATATGGTTGAAAAAGGAATTAATCCAAGTAGATTAACTGCAAACGGTTATGGCGAAACAAAACTAATTAATGAATGTTCAAACGATGTTTATTGTACAGAAGAGGCGCATCAACTAAACAGAAGAAGTGAATTTATTGTTACCAAAATAGAGTAATTTATTTATTGGTCCCCAAAAAAACCATGTAATTTATTGCCTTTAAGTTTTAGTTTACAAAAGAATCTACAATGCTTTTAACGGTTCCTATTTTTGTAGAATGTTCTATACTTGGTCCTGCAACCCAAACCGTTTTATATGTAACTTCTTTTGCTGCTTTTTCAGTAGCTTTCATTCCTATGTAAAAACGAACCATTTTTACCCATTTTTTCATAGTTTTATTCTTGTTCAAAACAGTTTCTAACCATGTTTGTTTGGTTCCTACTTTTTGAACGTATGGGGTATTAATAACGGTACAAGGTGTTCCCGAAATTCTTTCTGTCATTATAATATCTTTAGCACCATAATCTACACAAGCTTGTTTGTATTCTTGGGAAACAGAAGCTTCTTCAGTGGCAATAAAAGGACTTCCTACAGAAACTCCAATTGCTCCGTAACCTAACATTTTATCTAATTCGGCTTTACAGCCTACTCCACCTGCAGATATAACGGGTAAAGAAGTTCCATCATTTAATTGCTTAATTAAAGTTTCAGGATCTATATTTCCTCTATGTCCACCAGCTTCATTATTAACCGCAATAATTGCATCTCCACCTAATTGTTCTACTTTCTTTGCGAAATTCAAATCTGTTACATCACAAAAAACTTTAATACCTACTTTGTGCGCTTCGTTAATTGTCTCCTCTGGCGAGCCTAAGGAAGTTATGATAAAATCTACTCCTTCTTCACATAAAACACGAAGTTGTTCTTTATATTTAACGTTAGATTTATTTACAATTAAATTAAATCCAAAACTTCCGCCTTCAATTTTTGCAACTTTTAATTCTAGTACAGCTGCACGTAATTCTTCTAAAGTTCTATAATTAAGTGCAGGAATACAGCCTGCAACACCATTTTTCATACCTTCAATAACCATTTTTGTATTAGAAACTAAAAACATAGGTGCAATTATAATAGGATGCGTAATATTTAAAATGGAATTTAATGTAGGTTTAGACATGGTATAAAATTTAGTTTGTCAAATATAATAAAAGTTAATCAAAATACTATGCGTGCATATAATTTAGTTAAAAAGCAATTTCACTATTCTATTTTTTCCTGTAGCATAAGCAGTAGAATCATTTTTAAAACGAAGCGTTAATAAATCTTTATCTTCTAGCATTTTTTTCCAATTTGTGCCTTTATCATTAGAATAAAACAAACCTGTTCCGCCTACACAAACTAGTCCATTGCCATTGCTATTTGGAATAAATTGTACACATGAAGCATACCCAAAAGCTTTATTTTTTGCCTTTAATTGCCATGTTTTTCCACCATCTAATGTCAACGCTTTATTATTGGAGTTGTCTTTTTGCTTTTCGTAGTTTCCGCCAGCAATAAAACCGATGTTTTCATCATAAAAATCGGCTGTAAAAATACCTGTCATTGTTTCTCCTTGAACAATAGGTGTTGCATGAACTTTCCATGAATTGCCTTTGTCTTCACTTACAAAACAACGTGCTTTTTTTCCACCAGAAACCATGAATATCTTGTTTCCCTTCATAATTAAATTAGAATTACTTGCAGCAAATGCAGCTTCTCCTTCTTCTACTTTTGGTAATTTACTACAATCTACTTTTTGCCAAGTGTTACCACCATCTTTAGTAATAATTACATTTAAACAATTTGCAATAGGATCGCCCATTGCGACTCCAAAATCATCGTCTAGAAACTGCATACTATCGTAAAATACTTTTTCATTAGTCTCTGTGTAAACTAATTTAGCAACCATTTTGTCTTTGTTAATTTTATATAATAATGCTGGGTTTCCAACACTCAATATAAAAATAGCGTCGTTAGTTTGTGCAATACTTCTAAACTCAAGCTGCAAAGTATCTTTTACTATTTTTTTATTTAAAGTTAGCTTTTTAGACAAATCTATTTTACCATATTTACCATTATTTCCAGAAAACCATAAGTAATTGTCTTCTAATAAAATTGCCCTTATACTTATAGAGTCTTTATAAATAGTTTCCAAAAAAACTTTTTTATAATCTAGTTTAGGTATGTTTTTTTTACATGAAATACACAAAACACAAAGAAAAATAGAAAGAAAAAAACGCTTCATAAATAGCTTGTTTACAGGCTAAAGTACGAAAATTATTCTAAAACTAAATAGCACCAAAATAATTTATGGCACAGTAATTGGATTATTTTAGTAAATAAAATGTTGCACTAAAATATAAACATTATGAAAACTACAACAAAAATTCTAAGCTTTTTATTTATTGCACTGCTTTCAATAAGTATGTTTGCACAAGATAAAACTACCGTTAGAGCTAATAGTTCTGATATAAGTGATAATTTAGATTTAAGAGCTATTGCTTCCATTTTTGGAGACGCCTCTAATTTAGAAAACTTTGAAAATAAAATTAACGATCCAAAAGCACAAATTTCAAACTTAGATTTAAACAACGATAATTATGTAGATTATTTGCGTGTAATAGAATCCGTAGAAGGAAATGCACATTTAATCATTATTCAATCGGTATTAGAAAAAGATACTTATCAAGATATTGCTACGATTGAAGTAGAAAAAGATCGAAACAATAATGTACAAGTTCAAGTTGTTGGAAATGCGTATATGTATGGTGAAAATTACATTTATGAACCAGTTTATATTCACAGACCAGTAATTTACACTTCTTTTTGGGCACAAAATTATAGTCCGTATTATTCAAACTGGCATTGGAATTATTATCCAAATTATTACTATGCATGGAATCCTTTTCCAACATTTAGATATAGAAACCATATAGGAGTTCATATTAACTCTGGACATTCTTACCATTATGTAAGCAACAGAAGTTGTCATACAGCTTACGGAATGTATTATGGAAGAAGAAGTTACGCATATGAAACGAGACATCCAAATAGGTCTTTCTCAAACAGAAATCATGGTTATACAAATCGTTACGAATTAAATACTAACCGAACCCATAGAAATGTTAGCGCAAGAAGTGAAATTACACATAACAGCAGCAAGACAAATTCATTGAGAAAAAACAGGTCAAATACAAGTTATTCGCCGAGAACAAACTCAAACTTGAGAGGAAATATTTCTAGAACTAGCTTAAATACAAGAAATAATAATTCTAATAGTTATGCAACAAATAGTCCAAGAAAAGGTACTTCGAAAGTAGGATCTTTTAACAGAAATAGTAATGCAGCTTATAGAGAAACTTCTACTGGAAGTAAATTGCAACCGAACACAAATAATACTAGGTCGACAAGTTCTATAAATACTAATGCTAGATCTCAAACACAAGCTTTAACCTCTTCTCCAAGAAGTAGTTCGAATACTAGAAATAGTCCAACAGCTAGAAACGGTAGGTAAAACATTAATTAATAAACATTTAATTATAAAGTCCTGTTAACTGCAGGACTTTTTGTTTTTAATTACTACATTTGCTGGCTGATTTAATTAATAAAATGAGATTACATAGAAATTTAGTATTTACAGTTATAGATTCCTTGCTTGCAATTTTTAACGATGGCGAGTATGCAGACAAAGTGGTATCTAGAGCTTTAAAAAAAGACAAACGCTGGGGAAGTAGCGATAGAAAATTTGTTGCAGAAACAATTTATGAAATTGTTAGATGGAAAAGATTATACGCAGAGATTGCAGAAGTTAAAGAACCCTATGATAGAGACAATATTTGGAGAGTTTTTGCTGTTTGGGCAACCTTGAGAGGAATTACACTTCCAGATTGGAAATACTTCGAAAACACTCCACTACGAAAAATTAGAGGCCGTTTTGACGAATTATCTAAAATTAGGAAATTTAAAGAATCTATTCCGGATTGGATTGATGAATTAGGTATAAAAGAATTAGGTTTAGAAACTTGGGAAAAAGAACTAAGTGCGCAAAATAAACAAGCAGAAGTTATTTTAAGAGTAAACACTTTAAAAACAACTAAAGATGTAGTGCATTCTATTTTAATGGATTTAGATATAGAAACACATGCTGTAGAAGGTTATGATGATGCATTAGTACTTAACGAAAGAGCAAATGTTTTCATGACACAAGCTTTTAGAGACGGTATGTTTGAGGTACAAGATGCTTCTTCTCAATTAGTTGCTTACTTTTTAGATGTTGCTCCTGGAATGAGAGTTGTAGACACTTGTGCTGGAGCTGGAGGAAAAACTTTACATCTTGCCTCTTTAATGGAAAATAAAGGACAATTAATTGCAATGGATTTATATGAAAGTAAATTAAAGCAATTAAAATTAAGAGCTAAAAGAAATGGTGCCTTTAATATTGAACCTAGAGTAATAGAAAGTTCAAAAACAATTAAAAAATTACATGGAACTGCAGATAGAGTTTTAATTGATGCCCCTTGTAGTGGTTTAGGTGTTATGAAACGAAACCCAGACAGTAAGTGGAAATTACAACCAGAATTTATTGATAATATTAAAAAAATACAAGCTGAAGTTTTAGAAAATTATTCTAAAATTGTAAAACCAGGTGGTAAAATGGTGTATGCTACTTGTTCTATATTACCATCTGAAAATGAGGAACAAATTAAAAAATTCTTAACAACAGAATCTGGTAAAAACTTCACTTTTGTTAAAGAAAAGAAAATTTTGTCTTATGAAAGTGGATTTGATGGATTTTATATGGCACAACTAGAACGCAATAAATAAATTATGAAAGGAATTTTTTCAATACTATTTATATGGAGTATCTCTTTTAGTTTTGGTCAAATACCCGCAGGATATTATAGTACTGCAACAGGAAGTGGTTATGCGTTGAAAACACAGTTAAGCGCAATCATAACTTCTGGACATGTCGATCAAGGTTATGGTGCTTTATGGACACTTTATGTTAATAATGCTGCTTTTCATGATCAATATGATGATAATGACAATAGCATTTATGATATCTATTCTGAAATAATTGGTAGTCAAGAAACTTTTGGAAATTATCCTTATACTCCAGGTACAGACCAATGTGGAAACTATAGTGGAGAAGGTGTTTGTTATAATAGAGAACACTTAGTTCCTCAATCATATTTTGATGATTTTGCTGTTGATCCTATGAAAAATGATCCATTTCATGTTGTGCCTTCAGATGGATCTGTAAATGGCGCAAGAGGTAATTATCCTTTTGGTACTGTTTCAAGCCCTTCATACACTTCTACAAATGGTTCTAAAAGAGGAAATAATGTAATAAATCCATTTTCAAGTTACTCAGGTATTGTTTTTGAACCTATTGATGAGTTTAAAGGTGATATAGCTCGTGCATTTTTTTATTTTGCAACAAGATATGAAAATTCTATGACGAGTTTTTACAACGCTGCTAATTCATCAACATGTCAAGCAAAAAACATGTTTGATGGTTCTGCAAATAAAGTTTTTTCTGATGAATTTATATTATTATTAATTAAATGGCATAAACAAGATCCAGTTTCCGCAAAAGAAATTGCACAAAATAATGCTATTTATACGTTTCAAGGAAATAGAAATCCTTTTATAGATACACCAAGTTATGTTTGTTCTATATGGACATCACAATGTACTAATGTAGATACGCTTGCTTCAGATAGTTTTTTTTATTTGAATAATATATCTATTTACCCAAACCCTACTTCAAACGGAGCTTTTTCTATTTCAAGTACGGAACAGTTAAAATCAATAACAGTTTATAATGTAAATGGGCAAATTATTCAAGAAATTAAAAACCCTAATACAGTTACAACAGAAACTTATAACGTAAGTAACTTATCAACTGGTTTTTATTTGGTGCAGTTAGCTTCTGAAAATGCTTCTGTAACTAAGAAGGTTATTGTAAACTAAATTTACATTTTTATATAAATCAAAAAAAGCATCAAACTTTCGGTTTTGATGCTTTTTTATTACCAATAAACTAATTAAAAAATTTAATGACAATTTGCTTCACTCTGCACAAACAGACTTATTATACTTGGTGAAACATAAGGGATATTTAAACCAGAACCTCTAATTATAAATAAAATCCCAATAACAATTGTTACAAATGGAATTATTTTTTGGATTCTATTTCTAAATGGCATAGTTATAAAATTGGATAAAAAAACAACAAGACTCATCAATGGAACTGTTCCTAAACCAAATAAAACCATGTATAAAATACCATTTCCCATATTTTGCATTGCTAATGAACCAAAAAGAGCGACATAAACCATTCCGCAAGGCAAATAACCGTTTAGTAAACCAATTGTAAATAGTGACTTAAATGATTTGTTTTTGAATTGGTTTCCTAAACTTATTTTCACTTTAGCTATTACTTTATAAATAGGTTTAGAAAAATTATATTTAGCTAATTCTTTTTCAGAAACAACAGCAATTAATATCATGATAATTCCAACAAAAATGGATAACTGTTTTTGTATTCCTGCTAAAAAAAATCCTTTCCCTAGAAAACCAAAAAGTAACCCTAGCGAAGCATATGCCGTAATTCTTCCTATATGATATACTAAAATTTGCAACACTTTTTTTACTTCATTATCTCTGTCCACAGGTAACATCATAGCAATAGGACCGCACATTCCTATGCAGTGAAAACTACTCATTAAACCTAAAATAATAGCAGTATAAAGCATTTGCTTTCAATAATATATGGTTTCTTTATTTCTATATTTAACACCTTGATATTCCCAATCAACAGTAATATCCCAATTACCCAAAATTAATTTTTCTTTCGGAATTATTAATTGGGAAGAAGTGAGTGAGATTTGCATTTCAGAATCTAATTTTTCATTAGAAGGTCTATAAAGTAAAACTTTTCCCTTAATTTGTTTAAAATCAAAAGCAGAAGGAAATTGTATGATAAGTCCTTCACCAACTTTTGAAATCGTTACTCTTTGATCTAAATGATTTGCGTTTTGTTCTTTTTCAATATTTCCTTCTACTTCTTGCTCTTTTTGATAATAGTCTTCCGTAACTAACTCGTTATCATACTTTGAATCTGATTGTACTTTAAATACAAAGTATAATATAAAAGTAATAAATAATCCAAAAGCAATTAAAATTCCTGTTCCCCAATTAATTTTCATTTTTTTCTAGTTTATTTGTTTGCAGGTTAAAGATTATGAAAAAAATTAACCTTTAAAATTTTGTTTCTTTTATTTTGAATATCCAAAAAGATTACAATTCAAAAAACACTTTAATTTAAACTTCTTGGCCCTAAAAAATTAGTCTTTGTTGTTTCAATAAGTTCTTTATTATTATAAACTTCAATTTTAACTTTAGTTTTATCTCCTTCAAGAAAAGCAGGGTTTATTTCGATAAACAATGTTCCTTGGGCTAATCCTTCCCCTTTTACCTTTACATAAGGATTTCCCACCATTTTAATAATTCCTTTTGGACTAACTATTTTAAAATAAACACTATCAAAATCCTTAACTGTTTTATTAATAATCTTATAAGTAAAAATATTACTTATATTTTCTCCTTTATGTTGAAATAATTGTCCCGGCAATCTTAAAACTGTTGCTTCAAAATCGTTTCGCATAAATAATAATCCAATTAAAACACCAATTAAAATAGTTAAAACAGCAATATACCCTTTCATTCGAGTTGTTACCTCAAATTTTTCTTTTTTAACAATTTCGTCTTCACTTGCATAACGAATCAATCCTTTAGGCAGTCCTACTTTTTCCATGATAGAATCACATTCATCAATACAAGCAGTGCAGTTTATACATTCTAATTGTGTTCCATTTCGAATATCAATTCCAGTAGGACAAACTACAACACATTGATTGCAATCTATACAATCTCCTTTTCCAGTTTCTGCTCTATTTTCTCTTTTGTCACATTTAGCTCTTCCCATTTCTCCTTCACCTCTTACATAGTCATAAGCAACATTTATAGATTGATTGTCTAAAAGAACACCCTGCATTCTTCCATATGGACAAGCTATAATACAAACTTGCTCTCTGAAGCAAGCAAAAACGAAATAAAAAATACTCGTAAAAATAAGTAAAGTTATTAATGTGCTTAAGTTTTTTGCTGGTCCGTCTGTGATGTATTGCATTAACTTATCACTACCTATTAAATAAGCTAGAAAGACATTAGCAATTATAAATGAAATAATAAAAAATATAGACCATTTAGCAATGCGTTTTTTAATTTTATCAGCATCCCATTTTTGTCTATCTAAACGCATTTGAGAGCCTCTATCACCATCTATCCAAAATTCAATTCTTCTAAAAACCATTTCTAGAAAAATAGTTTGCGGACAGAACCATCCACAAAATATTCTACCAAAAGCAACCGTAAAAAGAGTTAAACCAACAACACCAACTATCATGGACATCACAAATAGGTAGAAATCTTGTGGCCAAAATGGAAAACCAAATATAGAAAACCTTCTTTCTAGCACATTAAACATTAAAAATTGATTACCATTTATTTTAATAAATGGAGCTGATAAAAGAAAAGCAAGTAAAACGTAACTTAATAATTTTCTCTTATCATAATACTTTCCAGATGGTTTTTTTGGAAAAATATAATTTCTTTTCCCTTCTGTATCAATTGTTGAAATAGAGTCTCTAAAACTCTCGTCTGGTAAATTTGACATAACTTATTGTTTTAAATACATGATTTTAAAACAGAATGAAAAAGGTTTTAAGCAACAACTTAAAACCTTTTATTTTTATCTTGTAGTTGTGGAATCTACAACTGTTTCCGTTTTTGTTTCATCGCTTTCTGCCGCTTCCTTATCTTCGTAAAGAACTGCTTCTGGTTCAATTGCTTTTGGTTCTTTAGGATTTGAGCCTTGAAGAGAAAGAACATAACTTGCAACTTTTTGCATTTCCGTGGGTTTTAACTGATCTTTCCAGGAAATCATCCCTTTTCCAGATCTACCACCATTAACAAGTGTACTAAACACATTCTTAATACCACCACCTAAAATCCAATATTTATCTGTTAAGTTAGGTCCTATTGCACCACCACCATCTGCTCTATGACAAACTACGCAATTTGTAGTATAAATTGCCTTACCTTGGGCTAATGAAGCTGCATCTGCTAATAAAGTAACGTTTTCTTTATCCATTAAATCTGGTGCTGTTTTTAAATATTCTTTAATATCTAAATCTGCTTGCACCATCTCTGCCTCAAACTCTTCTTTTTGATTATAATCCCCAATAACCTCAAAACGAACCAAATATACAATTGCAAAAACAATACAAGAATAAAATAAATAAACCCACCAAGGAGGTAACACATTATCTAATTCTTTAATCCCATCATAATCGTGGTCTAACATAACGTCTTCTTCTTGCTCAATTGCTTTTGAACGAGTAAGTTTTTTTATCCAATTTTTATAAAATTCGCCTTCAGTAAATGGTAAGAATTGTATTTCTTCTACTTGTTTTTTCTGCGCATCCGTTAGTAAAAGATAAGTTGCTTTATCAATAGCACTAACTACTATTTCAATAGCAATTAATAAAAATAAAAACACACCTAAAAATAAAGAGACCATTGGATACTCTATAAAAGCTGGTTTAGAACCTGAGTCAATAAAATATTCCATACCTGCAAACACTACTGCAAAAAGTAAAGGAACTCTTATATATGCTGGAATTATTTTTTTCATATCGAAATTAATTTTTAATATTAATATTTTCTTAAATTATTTTAAAGCCAAATCTCTTTTAAGTAAAAAAGGTGTTATTTATTAGTCTTTAAATGGTAATTCACTTAGTTCTTTAATTTTATCTTTACTATATGTCATTGCCCAAACGAAGAACAATACAAATACTGTAAAAAATAAAACTAACGATATAATAGGATAAATATCAACACCTACAATTGTTTCCAAATTATGTTTTATGAATTTTAGCATGCTTAGTGTTTTTAAATTATTGTGTTTTTTTAACTTTTATATCTGTACCAAGTCTTTGTAAGTATGCAATTAATGCAACAATTTCTCTGTCTTTCATTGGAACAAATTCTTCTCCTCTTGCTTTAGCATTTTTCTTACTTTCTTCATAAGATTTTACAAAATCTGGATCATTACCTAAGTTTTTTTCAATTTGTGCAGATTGAGCATCCATACTTTTTCTAGCATTTGCTATATCTTCTTTTGTATATGGAACTCCTAAAGTTACCATTACTTCCATTTTTTTCTCAATATGTTTGTGATCCATTGCTTCGTTGTCGTACATCCATTTGTATCCTGGCATAATAGAACCTGCAGATGTACTTTGTGGATCCCACATATGATTAAAGTGCCAATTATCGTTATATTTTTGACCTATTCTATGTAAATCTGGACCTGTTCTTTTAGAACCCCACAAGAATGGGTGATCATATACATACTCGCCAGACTTAGAATATTCACCATATCGTTTTACTTCAGAACGGAAAGGACGAATCATTTGAGAGTGACAGTTATTACAACCTTCCCGAATGTATAGATCTCTACCTTCTAACTCTAATGGTGAATATGGTTTTACGCTAGATATTGTTGGAATATTTGATTTTACAACTAACATTGGAACAATTTGCACAATTCCACCAATAGCAACAGCTAAAGTTGTTAATAATGTAAACTGAATTGGTTTTCTTTCTAACCAAGAGTGCCAACCTTCCCCTTTTAACTGACGAGGAGATATTGCAACTAAGGCGGGTGCTTCAGCTAATTCATCTTCTATAGAAGAGCCTGCTTTTACTGTTCTAATTATGTTATAAACTAAGACTAGAAGACCAATAAAGTATAAAGTACCACCTACTGCTCTCATGGCATACATTGGCATAATTTCAGTTACGGTTTCTAAGAAGTTACCGTACATTAACGAACCATCTGGCTTGAACTGTTTCCACATTGAAGCTTGCGTAAATCCAGCAACATACATTGGGAGTGTGTATAAAATAATTCCTAGAGTACCAATCCAGAAATGGAAGTTAGCCATTGGTACAGAATATAATTTAGTTTTAGTCATTCTAGGTATTAACCAATAAATCATACCAAAAGCCATAAAACCATTCCAAGCTAAAGTACCAACGTGAACATGGGCAACAATCCAATCTGTATAGTGAGCTATTGCATTTACATTTTTAAGAGACAACATTGGTCCTTCAAAAGTAGCCATCCCATAACCAGTAATTGCAACTACATAGAATTTTAAAACAGGATCTGTCCTTACTTTATCCCATGCACCTCTTAAAGTTAATAATCCGTTAATCATTCCACCCCAAGATGGTGCAATTAACATTATTGAAAATGCAACACCTAAATTTTGTGCCCAGTCTGGTAAAGATGAATACAATAAATGGTGCGGTCCAGCCCAAATATAAATGAAGATTAAAGACCAGAAGTGGATAATAGATAATCTATAAGAATAAACCGGACGATTTGCAGCTTTTGGCACAAAATAATACATTAGTCCAAGAATTGGCGTTGTTAGGAAGAATGCAACCGCATTATGTCCATACCACCATTGCACTAAAGCATCTTGAACTCCTGCATAAACGGAATACGATTTAAATGCAGAAACTGGAATTTCTATACTATTGAATATATGAAGTAAAGCAACAGCAATAAACGTAGCTAAATAAAACCAAATGGCTACATAAATATGTCTCTCTCTTCTTTTGATAATTGTACCAATCATGTTTACACCAAAAGACACCCAAATAAGTGCTATTGCAATATCAAAAGGCCATTCTAATTCGGCATATTCTTTTGAAGTCGTATATCCTAGAGGTAGCGTAATTGCAGCGCCCAGAATTATAATTTGCCAGCCCCAAAAGTTTAATTGAGTTAAAAAATCACTATACATTCTAGTTTTTAGAAGTCTTTGTAAGGAATAATAAACACCAGCAAAAACGGAATTACCTACAAAGGCAAAAATTACGGCATTAGTATGTAATGGTCTTAATCTTCCATAACTTAACCACGAAATTCCATCGGTCATGTTTGGAAACAAATACATAAAGGCTACTATAAGCCCTACCAACATTCCTATTACTCCAAATGCAATTGAAGCATAAAGAAAGTTTCTGACAATTTTGTTATCGTAATAAAATTGTTCTTTTTCCATAATTAATTAGTTTTTTTATCGGACTTTTTTAAATTACTCTTTACTAGTTCATCGTCAAATAACATTCTGACTGATGGTGTATAATCATCATCGTATTGGCCGGATCGCACTGCTTTAATAAAAGCAAACAAAAAAATTACTGCAACAAAAATACTTACTGTGATTAATATATAAATGACTCCCATACCTTTAAGTTTACGTAGCAAATTTACTACTGATTAAAATCATAAAATATGACATTTGTCATACATGTTTAAAAATGTTAATTATTTATTTCTAGCATAATAGTTGGACATAATTGTAACGAAGCTTACTACAGTTATGGAACTTAAAGGCATTATAATTGCCGCTACTAATGGCGATAAATGACCTGTTATTGCAAAGGATAGTCCAACTAAATTATAAAGCAAAGACAATATAAAACTCCTATAAATAGTTTTCATCGCGTTTTTAGAATAGTGCATTAAAAAGGCAATATCCTCAAATTTGCTGGCGTCTATTATTCCATCACAAGCTGGCGAAAATACATTTACATTTTCAGAAATTACAATTCCTACATTACTTTGCGCTAAAGCACCTGCATCATTAAGGCCATCTCCTACCATCATTACATTTCTAGATTGTTTTTGTAATTGCTCAATATATTGTAGTTTTTGTTCGGGCTTTTGGTTAAAAACTAAAATTGTATTTGGAGGGAGCATTTTTTCTAATATCTTTCGCTCTCCATCATTGTCTCCAGATAAAATAACTAATTTGTTATTTTTAGCTAATTCTGTAAATAATTGCTCCAATCCAACTCGGTATTGATTATTAAAGATGTAGCTTCCTTTATATATACCATTAATTGCAACGTGCACTTTTGTTTTTTTGTGCGTATTCTCGCTCATGTGTTCTAAAAACTGAGAAGAACCTAATTTTACGGTGCCTTCATCATAGGTACTAAAAATTCCTTTACCTATAATTTCTTCAAAACCTATACTATTAATTTTTTCCTGATTTGGAATAAAATCATATAATCTTCTGCTCAACGGATGATTGGAACCTCTAAGTGTGTTTTTTAATAATTTTAAATCCAAATTATTTAAAGGTTTGCCTTCATAAGTTATCGAAGTTTTTTTATTTGTTGTAATTGTTCCCGTTTTATCAAAAACAATAGTATCCACTTTAGCTAATTGCTCTACAACTAAAGCATTTTTTAAATAAAACTTTCGTTTACCTAATATTCGCAATACATTTCCTAAGGTAAATGGTGCTGTTAATGCTAAAGCACATGGACAAGCTATAATTAAAATTGCCGTAAATACATTAAAAGCTATAGTTAAATCCACAAAAACCCAATACAAAAAAGATGTGAGCGCTAAAGCCAATAGTGCTGGCGTAAAATATCGGCTTATTTTATCGGTAATAGTTTTGTGTTTTTGGTTTACTCTTTTTTGAAAAACATCATTGCTCCACAATTGGGTTAAATAACTTTGGGAAACCGAAAATAAAACTTCTATTTCTATTACTTTGCCCAATTGTTTTCCGCCTGCAAAAACTTTATCTCCTGATTTTTTCTTAATAGGTACTGCTTCTCCTGTAACAAAACTATAATCTATAGCGCCGTTTTCAGATATTAATATTCCATCCACTGGAATTAATTCTTGATTTCTAATTAATAATCTATCTCCTTTTACAATATCATAAACTTGAACGGTCTCTTCCTCCCCGCTTGCGTTAATTTTTGTAATTGCAATAGGAAAATAAGATTTATAATCGCGTTCAAATGAAAGAAAACTGTACGTTTTTTGCTGAAATAATTTACCCAGCAACATAAAGAAAACTAAACCAGTTAAACTATCGAAAAAACCTTGTCCGTAACCAAATGCAATATCAATACTACTTCTCACAAACATTACTATGATTCCCAATGCAATAGGGATATCAATGTTTAACATACCTGATCTAATACTTTTCCAAGCTGAGATATAATATCCTGATGCAGAATAAAAAAACGAAGGAAGCGCTAATGCGAAAATTAACCAGCGAAAAAAACCCCGGTATTGATTGATCCAAAATTCATCTACCTCAAAATATTCTGGAAAAGATAATAGCATTATATTTCCAAAACAAAAAAAAGCAATTCCTACTTTATAAATTAAACTTCTATCTACATTTTTATTTCCAGTTTCAAAATTATCGAGACTTATATAAGGTTCATAACCTATTGCGCCTAACAAATAAACAATGTCTTTTAAAGATGTTTTTGTAGAATCATAGGTTATTCTAACTTTCTTCTCAGGAAAATTTACTTGAGAAGTACTTATCCCTACTTGAAGTTTTTGTAAATTTTCCAAAATCCAAATACACGAACTACAGTGTATGTGAGGAATGAAAAGTGAAACAATATTTGTTTTTTCTTCTTGAAAATCAAGAAGTTTTGTGATAATTTTTTCATCTTTTAAGAAATCATATTTTCCGTTTATCTCTTGTGGTGTTGCACCAGGTGCCTTTTCAAAATCATAATAGGATATTAGATCATTTTGACTAAAAATTTCATAGACAGTTTTACAACCATTGCAACAAAAACTTTTTTCATCAAATAGAACTTCTTCTTTTTCTATTATATCAATACCGCAATGAAAACATTTTTTAATATGCATAAATAAACCTATTTAAAGATAACAAAGGTTATAAATACATTATGTTTAATACATGATATTTGTCATAATTTTTTAACTTTGTAAAACTACCAAAACTACTTCTATGAGTAAATGTGAGCAATGCATTGTTAGACAATTTAGTTCTTTAAAAGCCTTAAACAAACAAGAGTTAATTAAATTAGCTAATTGTAAAACATCTTATACCATAAAAAAAGGACAAGCAATTTTTGAAGAAGGAGAAATAACAAATGGTGTTTTTTGTATAAGAAGTGGTGTTTGTAAAATGACCAAACTAAGCGATAACGGAAAAGACCAAATAATAAAACTCGCAAAATCTGGAGAAATTTTAGGCCAACGTTCTATGATTGGCGACCAACCTTCCAATTTAAATGCCATTGCTATGGAAGATATGGAAGTTTGTTTTATACCTAAAACTGAAATGCTGGGTTTCTTTAATGAAAACAACCAATTTTCTTTAAATCTTATGCAAGCTATTTGCGGCGATTTAAAAAATGCAGACGATCATATGGTAGATATGGCACAAAAAACAGTTAAACAAAGACTTGCAGAAACGCTTCTATATCTTGAAGATACATTTGGCGTAAATGATGACAAAACACTTAAAATTCAACTTACTAGAGAAGAATTAGGAGGAATGATTGGAACAGCAACTGAAAGTTGTATTCGATTACTATCCGAATTTAAAAAACAAAAAATAATTTCCTTAACAGGCAAAAAAATTACTTTAATTGATAAAAGACAGCTTAAAAAAATTTCCTAATTATTTAAACTGCCTTTTTTTAATTTTAAAATATTCTACCTAATACTAAAACACTTACTTTATTTACCTAATATTTACGCCAAAAAAGTGTCCAACTAAAGCAGTTAATACCATAGCAATTGTACCCCAAAAGGTTACTCTTAAAACAGCTTTAAAAATATTAGAACCACCCGTTTTTGCTGCTAAAGTACCTAAAATTGCTAGAAATAAAATAGCCAATACATACAACCAAAATTCCATATTTTTTACTGGGAGAAATAACGTGACTAAAAAGGGTAATGAACCACCAATAGTGAATGCCGCTCCAGACGCTAAAGCTGCTTGTAATGGATTTGCTTGGCTAATTTCGTTAATTCCGAGTTCATCTCTTACGTGTGCTCCTAGTGCATCGTGAATTGTTAACTCTTGGGCAACTTGCAGTGCAGTTTCTTTTTTTAAACCTCTTTTTTCATAAATTTCAGCTAAACGTTGTAATTCTAGTTCTGGCATTTCGGCTAGTTCTATTTTTTCCCTTTCAATATCTGCTTTTTCAACATCTGTTTGGGAGCTAACTGAAATATATTCCCCAGCAGCCATAGATAAGGCTCCTGCTACTAATCCTGCTAAAGTTGCCAAAATTATTGGTTCTCGAAAATCACTTGCTGCAGCAACACCAATTGCAATACTTGAAGTAGATAATATTCCGTCATTAGCACCTAAAACAGCTGCTCTTAACCAGTTGCTTTTATGTATAAAATGGTTGTCTAAGTAATTATCCGCTTGATTTTCCATTTTTTCTTAGAATTATTCTTCGTGATTTTCCTTAGATTTTGGAATGTCACCATTCGTTTGAATTGCATTTTCTCTAATTTCAGTGTGACGAATTTCTCCACCTGATGTTCCCGTTAGTTGTCCAAAAAAAACACCAACAATGGCTACTAAAACAGCTAAATAAGAAACCAAATTTGCTTTAGCATGCTTTTTAAAATTTAAGAACAAACCAACAATCGAAATTCCTCCTAAAACATATAAAACAATAGCTAATTTTTCTGCCAATTCTTCATGTTCGTGAATGATTTTTTTTCCAATAGTTGGAAAATCTTCTACAATTTCTTCTGCTCCTTCTCCTGTTGCCATACTTAAAACTGCGAAAATTGCTGCAATAACAAAAAGAAAATAAGCAACATTCTTTATTACATTATTTTTTAAAATTATTCCAACTATCAAAATTCCTAAACCAAAAATTGTCCCAATAATTGGAAAATGATTTACTACTAAATGTAAATGTGCGTCGTTCATGCTTTTTTTGTTTAAATTAAATACTATCAAAAACTCCTTTTAAAAGAATTTTTGTGTTTTTGTTTACATTCTTATTTTCAATAATTTCAATAGAATCGACAGACTTCTCTCCTACTTTAACTTCTGTTTTTTCAAAAATATAATTGCCTTCTAAATTATTTTTTAATAAAAGTACATAATTTTTATTGTTTTCAGATATTAAGGCATCGATTGGAATTGCTAAACCTTTTTTAGAATCTGTTAAAATAGTAGCTTCTACAAACATTCCAGTTAATAATCTTTGTTTAATAGCATTATCTAAATGTCCATGAACCATTATAGTTCTATCTTTTGTTTCAATAGATTTACCAACTAAAATTACTTTTGCTTTAAATTCTTCTTTTGCAGCCTGAGGAACGGTAAACAGAATGTTTTGACCTTCTTTGACCTGCAAAATATCTTTTTCAAAAATAGCTAATTCTACGTGTAAATGAGCTGTGTCTACAATTTCTAAAATAATATCCGCCGGTGACATAAACATTCCCACATTAGCATTCATTACTGTTACATCGCCAGCAATAGGTGCATAAATTGTAATAGTTGTTGTTAAATTTCCCTTTTGCACTTGCGCAGGAGAAATGTTTAACAATTCTAATTTCTTTTTCAAACTTTGGTACACACCATTCGCTCTTTTATAGTCACTTTCTGCTTTTAGATAATTTTTTTGCGAAGTGATTTTTTCAGTGTACAAAGTTTTTTGTCTTTCGTATTCTGATTTTAAATAACTAATTTGTTCTGCAACTTCAAGATAATCTTTTTGAATATCGATAAATTCAGTATTTTCAAGAGTTACTAAGGCTTGCCCTTTTTTAATTTTATCTCCAATTAATAAATGTGTTGATTTAATATAACCTCCTAAAAAGGAAGTAATTTTAACTCTATTTTCTGGTGGAACGTCAATTTTTCCGGTTGCTTTTATACCAATATTAAAATTTTGTTCCATTGGTAAACCAACTTCCATTTTCATGTTTTGAAACTGCTCTTTTGAAATTGAAATTTTGTCTTCGTTCTTAATTATCCCTTCTTCTTTAACTTCTTTTTTACAGGCTGTTAAGAGTAATGCTGATAGAAATATATATAGTAGTTTTTTCATTTGTATTTATTTTTTTAACTATCAAATGGAATCGTCAAATTTTAGAATTTATTTTTACAGACGATTTTATCTTATTATAGCGTTATGTATTGTAAATTTAATTGCGTAAAGTTATGTTGTAAAAGAGTTTCCAAATAATCCATTTGAATCGAAGTAGCATTTTCTAAACTCATTATGTATTGAAAAAAGTCGATTTCCCCATGTTTATAGCTCATGTTAGCAACTTTTATGATCTCCTCAGATAATTTCTTTCCATGCTCCTTATAATAGTTAATTCCTTCTTGGAATTTTTCTAAAGTTTGTTTTTGCTGGCTTAAATAGGCTTCAATTTTAAGCATTTCATTTTCTTTTTGTGCTTCCCAGCTTTGCAATTCCAATTTAGCAACTTTGTTTTTGGCAATATTTCCATTAAAGAATAAAGGTATTGAAACTCCTACTTGAAATCCATATAAAGAAGACGACAAACCTGTATTTTTTCCTTGAAAATATTCTAATTGTAAATCAGGCAAAGCTTGTTGTTTTTGATAAGATATTTGTTTTTTATAAATATTTGTAACATTCTCATAATATGAATTATACAACTCTTTATTATTAGTAGTACTTAAATTTTTTTCTTCTTTTAATTCAGTTGAAGTAACTACTAATTTTTCATCTGTTTGCACTAAATATTTAAGCATGTCATAAAACCCTGTTTTTTCTTTTTCCAGTTGAATTAACTTGGTATTTATTTGTCTGAATTTTGCTTGAGCTGTAATTTTTTCTAAGTAATTACTTTCTCCTAATTCAAATCTTCTATCGCTTGCTTTTGAGAAATTTTGATATAAGCTATCTAAGTATTTATAGAGCTTTTCTTGGTGTTGTAAATACACAATTTGATTATATGTTTTAGCAATTTCAAAAGTTAACTGACTTTTTTTTAATTCTAAACTAGAAACTTCTTTTTCATACTCAGATTGTAAAACTTTTTTGCGCGCACCGTAAACTGTTGGAAATGCTAAACTTTGCTGTACACCAAAAACTTTTAATGGCTCGTTATTTAAAGCTAAATTATTTTGATCGAAACTGTAATAAATATTTGTTTTGTCAATAGAATAGGCTGTTTTTACAGCTGCTTTTGCTTTAGCTACTTGCAATTGCATTGCTTTGATATTCTTGTTGTTAGCAATTCCTTTAACAACTAAGCTATCTAGTTCTGGGTTATTATTTTGAGCATATCCAACATTTGTAAAGAAGAAAAATAAAATTATAAAAGACGTAAATTTTACGTTATTAATCTTTGGTTTTTTGAATTCCTTAGTATCCATAATTTTATATAAAACAGGTAAAACTAACATAGTTAATAAGGTTGCCGTAAATAAACCTCCAATTACAACCGTTGCTAAAGGTCTTTGAACTTCCGCACCTGCAGATGATGAAAGTGCCATAGGAAGAAATCCTAAAGCTGCAGCCGCAGCTGTTAATAATACTGGTCGTAATCTATCGGTTGTTCCTTTTAAGATTAATGCATCTATATTTTTCATGCCTTCGTGTTTTAACTCTTTGAAATGTTCAATTAATACAATTCCGTTTAAAACGGCTATTCCGAAAAGTGCAATGAAACCAACTCCTGCTGAAATACTGAAGGGTAAATCGCGAATCCATAAAAATAAAATGCCTCCAACTGCAGATAACGGGATGGCTGAATAAACCATTAATGCTTCTTTCACAGAACCAAATGCAAAATATAACAAAATGAATATCAAGACTAAAGCAATTGGAACAGCAATTAGTAAACGAGCTTTTGCACTTTGTAGGTTTTCAAATTGTCCGCCATACGCTATTCTATAACCAGATGGTAATTTAATTTTGGTTTTCACAATATTTTGAATATCATCCACCACGCTTTGTAAATCTCTATTTCTTACGTTGATTCCCACTACAATTCTTCTATTTGTGTTGTCTCTTGAAATCTTGGATGGACCCGTTGAATATTCAATACTAGCTAGTTCTTGCAGCGGTATTTGTTGTCCATTTGGAGTAGAAACATATAAATTTTGAACATCTTGAATTCCGGTACGATTTTGTTTATCTAAACGAATTACCATATCAAAACGTTTTTCGCCTTCAAACACTGTTCCAACGGTTTTTCCTGCAAAAGCTAAAGACAATACATCATTTAAATCTGCAATATTCATCCCAAATTGGGCAATTTTCATTCTATCATAAGTTACGGCCATTTGTGGTAAACCTTCTGTTTTTTCAACAATAATATCTGAGGCTCCCGCTACATTTTTAATTGCTACTGCTATTTCGTCTGCTTTTCTTGCTAAAACTTCTAGATCATCTCCAAATACTTTTATCGCAACATCTGAACGTGTTCCTGAAATTAATTCGTTAAAACGCATTTCAATGGGTTGCGTAAATTCAATTTCCATATTTGGAATTTTCTTTTCAATAGCTTCTTTGATTTTATCTGCTAATTCATCTTTTGAATTGGCAGAAACCCATTCTGATTTTGGTTTTAACTTGACAATTACATCACTTTCTTCCATGCTCATTGGATCAGTTGGTACTTCAGCAGCTCCAATTCTACTAACAACTTGCGAAACTTCTGGAAAGTTTTTTAGAATAATTTGCTCAATTTTTGTAGTAGTTTCAATAGTTTTTGTTAACGAAGTTCCTGTTTTTAAGACTGGTTGGATTACGAAATCTCCTTCGTCTAAAGTTGGAATAAATTCGCTTCCCATAGTTGTAAATAAAACTGTTGCCAAAACCAATAATCCTAAAGCACCATATAAAACCTTTTTTGTGTTTGCAATTGACCAAGTAATTACAGGTAAATACCAAGAATTTAGCTTGTTAATTAAACGATTTGAAATAGATTTTGGGTTTTCTGCTTTAGGTTTTATAAATAACGAAGAAATAACTGGAACGTAAGTAAAACAAAGCAACATAGCACCAACTAAAGCAAAACTAAAGGTCATTGCCATTGGTTTGAACATTTTTCCTTCAATTCCTGAAAGTGATAAAATAGGAATAAACACTATTAAGATGATTAATTGACCAAAAATAGCCGAATTCATCATTTTTGATGCGCTTTTGTAGGTTATTTCATCAATTTGAACTTGTTGCGCATCTTTTGATAAGCCAACCAAATGACTGGATTTTCGTGCGATTTGGAAAGCAATGAATTCTACTATAATTACAGCTCCATCGATTATAATTCCGAAATCAATTGCGCCTAAACTCATCAAGTTGGCATCAATTCCAAAAATATTCATGAAGGAAATAGCAAACAATAAACACAACGGAATTACGGAAGCTACTACTAATCCTGAACGCCAATTTCCTAAAAGTAGGACTACAACAAAGATTACAATCAAACAACCTAAAATAAGGTTTTCAGCTACTGTGAAAGTCGTTTTCCCTACTAATTCACTTCGCTCTAAAAACCCATTAATGTAAACCCCTTGTGGTAATGATTTTTCGATTTCTAAAACTCTCGCTTTAACATCGTCAATAACTTGTTTAGAATTTGCGCCTTTAAGCATCATTACTTGTCCTAAAACTTTTTCTCCTTCACCGTTCCCTGTAATTGCACCAAAACGATTTGCTGCACCATAACGAACATTTGCTACATTTTTTACATAAATAGGATTTCCATTTATATTTTTAATGACAATGTTCTTTATATCTTCAATAGATTTTACTTTTCCTTCCCCACGAATGAAATAACTTTGATTTGTTTTTTCGATATAAGCTCCACCAGCAATACTATTATTGTTCTCCAAAGCCGTAAATACTTCATTGAACGTTATATTCATTGCTTTTAAAGCAGAAGGCGTCAACGCAACTTCATATTGTTTTAAATAGCCACCCCAAGTGTTAATTTCTACAACACCTTTAATTCCAGACAATTGCCGTTTAACTACCCAATCTTGTAAAGTTCTTAAATCGGTTACAGAGTATTGGTCTTTGTATTCTGGTTGAACCTCTAGAGTATATTGGTATATTTCGCCTAAACCTGTTGTTATTGGTCCCAATTGAGGAATTCCAAAACCAGTTGGGATTTTCTCTGATGCAGACTTTATTTTTTCAGCAATTAATTGTCGTGGTAAATACGTTCCTATTTCGTCATTAAAGACAATAGTTACAACAGATAATCCAAATTTTGAAATGGAACGGATTTCTTCTACTCCAGGTAAATTTGCCATTTCTAATTCTACTGGATAAGTAATATATTGTTCAATATCTTGTGTGGAAAGATTTTGGGAAGTTGTAATTACTTGTACTTGATTATTGGTAACATCTGGTACTGCACCGATAGATATTTGAGAGATTGAATAAACTCCAAAACCAACTAATCCTAATACGAATAAGAGTACTATGAATTTGTTTTTTAGACTAAATGCAATGATTTTTTCTAACATTTATATTAAATTGAAAATTAAAAAATAGTATTTATCTAATCTAGAGATAAATACAAATTAATAAAGATGTTGTCTAAAAATAAAACTATAGTGCTTTAAATTTATTTCAGAATCTGAAACAAGTTTAAAATTTACAAAAGTTACTAATAAGACATGTTTACAATAAATACTAATGTATTTTAGGCGGAAGCCAAATAGAAGTAAATAAATTTGATTTGAATAAATTTTTATAAAAAAACTTTTTTTCAACAGAAATTAAAGGTCTTAATAATTCCAATTGAAAAGCAAAAATAGGAAAAGCAAACAATACATTAATTGTGTTATCGAATGTTTTAAATGGTAAATTTTGATGTTCTTTTTGGTTATCTTCTGCATTTATTGCATAATGATCTTTTATAAATTGCGTAAAAGAATTTGAATTTTTATTTACTTCCTTTTTAAATTCCTTGTAATGCTCTAGTAAGTTAGGAACTTTAAATAATTGCCCTATTGATGTGTTTGCACACAAAAATACTGTTATTAAAAAAAGGACTATTACTTTATTCATTTTGTAAAATTAGTGAAAATTTAATTTATTAATATTTATTATACAGATGTTTTTTTATTAAACAGAATATTTAAACTTACTAACTTTAAAATATCAAAACAAAAATAAAAATTTAAGCCAAGAAATAACTTAAGAATCCCTTAAAATAGTAGCTGACAAAAATTTAATTCAACCGTTGTACCTTTGTTTTTAATACCAGTAATTTCAATTGTAATGTTTAGCAAATCAGAAATGCGTTTTACGATTAACAAGCCAATTCTATTTCCTTTAATTTATGGATGTTTCTCGGCATTTGAACAATAAAAAGAGCTGTAAATATTTTGCAAAGCAACAGGATCTATTCCTAAATCACTATCCTGAATTGTATATTTAATTTTTCAATCAATTTCAATTACTTTTATTTCGATTTCGTTTTCATTTTTAGAATACTTAATAGCATTTAAAAGAACGTTACTAAAAATAATAAAAAGTAGATAATTATCTGAAATAACATAAAAATATTGAGCAAAAGAAGATTTTATTTGAGTATTTCTTTTCCTTTTTTTACGTCAATTTCAATAATTTCATCTTCTAAAACTCCGTTATAAATTCGTTCTCCAATATCTTATTTTTCGATACTTATATACGAGACGTTGTCTTTTATTCGAATTAGAAACCCTGTTTTATGCTCTTCAAAACGTTGGAATACCTTGTAATCTATACCCTTTGCAAAGAATATAAACTGTATTATCGTAACATTTTCAGCTTTTTTAAAAAATTTTGGTCGTGTGTGGTTGCTGGAATAAATTAAACTCCACACCATTTCATCCGCATTGATAACTGTGTGTACTTTTATACCGCATCTTTTTTTTTATCGTCAATTAAATAAATCAGCTGTACGAAAACAGACTTACTAGAAAAATAATTGCTTTTTTTTCGTGATTTAATTATCGAAAAAACTAATTTACGATTCATTTGAAATAAGTACTTAATTTGGCTTCTTTTTTTATACCTTTTATCAGACAACAATGCTTCTTTTTATTGGCAGATTCAAAATATAAAACCCAAATAAACTGCTAGATATTTAAACGAAAAATAATTATATTCGCGTATATGTTAAATAGGTAAAATCACAGGCATGCCTGTCGTCCGCTGAGTGATGTTCTTCTGAAATAAGTTTCCAAATATTAGGATCAATATCTGGAAAAAAGGTATCGGCATTTTCTATATTGGTATGTACGCGCGTAAGTTCAATCCCGTTAGAAAATTTCTCACCCTGCTTGTATATTTCCCCTCCGCCAATAATAAATGCCAAGGCGTCGTTAGCTACTAGTGCAATTGCATCTTTTAATGAATGTACAACAATACAATCGTCAAAAGAGACTTTATAATTTTTATCTCTGGTAATTATAATATGCACCCGGTTTGTTAAAAGCGTGGGCATGCGCTTAAAAGTTTTTCGTCCCATAATAATTTTATGTCCCGAAGTCAGTTTATTAAACCGTTTAAAATCGTCTGGTAGATCCCAAAGTACAACGTTCTCTTTTCCCATGGCGTTGTTTTCTGCCGCTGCTGCAATCATTGTGATTTTGTTCATTAGTATTTTTTTTAGTTTCAAAAAATAGTTGAAATTAAATGCTTTATTACATTTTGCTTTGATCAACTAAAATCTTTATTATTTATTATATTGGTGTTTTGTAAAATTGAAAATTATTTTAACCATTGAGTTATCGCCTAAAGGGTAATTTTTTTCGATTTTTTGGAGGATTGGTTTTCGATTTGAAAAAAATGTATTCTATTATTTCAAATATAGTGGATCTTTAGGATATAAGGGCAATAAAGGTTGAAAAATGGATAAATTAGTTGAGATATTTAATATTCAAAAGTTTGTTTCATATCTGATTAAAAAACTGTTTTATAACGTAAGGCTCGGCTTGGTCGTTGTTTTCTTGGGAATTTATTCCTGAAGAAAATGCGTCCAAACCGACTGTTGGGAGATCGTCGGGCGGATGCCACGATGATTTCACGACGGTCGGCTAAGCCGAGCCTTACGTTGTGAAACACGTCCCGAAGGGAGGTGTTTCCCAACTCATATATATACGAAACTCCGAAATGTAAAATTCCGTATGTTGTTGTTGTTTAATGTTTTGTAAAAAAATATTTAAAAAACGAAATGCGTATCTATATTTTAAAAAATAATTTACAATCAAATATATGATTTATATTCTTACAATATGTCTAATGGGCTGCTTATTTTGCGCAAACTTAAATTGGTTACTTGTGCGTATAATAATGTTCTTTTTATACTACTGTGTACTAGTAATTCTCGTATATAACGCAAATAGGCTTCACAACTTTCCAATAAATTTTTAACATAACGCACACAAATGTAAATTGTTAGTTTAGCTTTCAGCCTTGGTTTAATGGATGGTCACAAAGCAGCTAAAAAAAAGGATACTACTTAAAAACATTTTCGAGAACCCAAATATAAATTTCTACCCGTAAAACAACAAATCAAATAAAAAAGCTGCATTTTTGAAAAAAACGCAGCTTTTTTATAGTAAAAACTAAAAGAGTATTTTTTATACTGTTTTCATAGGTGGCAAATTAAATGCGTTTGCCTCATGTTCAAATTTATTGCGGTGTGAACCATCACAAAAAGGCTTGTTAGAAGATATCCCACAACGACAAAGTCCTAAAGCTGTTCTTCCTTCTAATCCGTATACATTCCCATTAGAGTCTGTAATTTCAAAATCTCCTTCTATCTTAATAGATCCGTTATTATTGATTATTAATTTTGTTTTGCTCATAGTATTATATATTTATTTGTGCTCAAAGATTGCAAAATATATGCGCATCATTTTATATTGTAGGGTATTTTTTAACTGGTAAGTCCTAATTTATTTTAATTCTATTTTATATACCTACGCTGCTTTATAAAAATAACAAAAGATACTTTCTAAACTAAACCATTATATTTTCTTACAAACCATTCTGTTGCAAGTGAAATAAGCAGTAAAACTAAAAGTAATTTAAAATCTATAAGTGGCGATTTTTTAGTAATTTCTTTAGCAATAGGTTTGTATTGTGCGTCTTTTACTAAAGTATCTATTAAAGTTTTTACTTGGTTTGGATAATACGCAACACCGTTTGTATGCTTAGCTAATTGTACTAATTGTTCTTTATTTGGGTTTACAAATTGTTTTTCGCTGTTGTAATCTAACACTTCAAAACCACCAGCATAGATTGTTTTACTTCTGGTTTCTTTTACTGTAAATGTATAATTTCCCGCAATTAAATCGTTAAAAACAACCTCAAAATAGGTATTAGTCTTACTAAAATTATATTTCAATGATTTTTTGGTAGCAGTATTTACTAAAGTTATTTCTAAACGCGCATCTACATCTAACTCGTAGTTTTTGTTAAAGTATTCTGCTTTAATACTACAATTTTCGCCTGTGTTATAAAAATTTTCATGACTTACCACTAAACTCTTTTTAGTATCGTTTGCAACTAAATATTGAATGATTTTATCTATAAATAAGTCAAAATCTTTAAAATCATTCTTGGCTAAATAGGTTTCGCTGCGCCATTTCCAAAGATTCTCTCCAAATAAGTATGCAAAACGTTGTTTGTTTGCTTCGGTAAAAGTCAATAACGGCGTTTCTAAAGTAACATTTTGAATACGTGCAAAAAGTAATGTTTCAATTTTATTTTTTGGTAGAATCGTAACAAATTTATTTTCTAAAGGCGAAAAGTTATCAAAACCTATATTTTCTTGAGAAAAATTGGTGTATGAATTATTAAAAGTAGCCGAATAATTTTCGGTTTGATTGGTGCTTTTAAAGTCAAAATCATCTTGTATTCCGTTTAGGAAATTAAAATCAGTATGCTTTCCAGTGATTACGAAACTATTTGAATTACTTTTTTTAATGTGGTTAAAAACCGATGAAAATTTTGAGTTAGGTTGGTAAATTATAAACAAATTATACTTATCTAATTCTTTAATTTGCTTCGTCTGTTCGCCAAGGCTCGGATCATTTATTTTAAGTAGGGTTACTTTGCGTTGTTCATTGCTTTCAATACTTCTTTTCAACACACTAATATCTGGATGTACAATATCTGTAATTAAAGCAATTTCACTGCGTTGGTCTAAAACTTCAACCGCAAAGAATTTAGAATTATTGGTTTTATTTTTCTCGGCAAATAAAGGTGAAATTACAGCTGTATATTTTTGAATTCCCACTTTTGTTGCAGGCAATAATGCATTAACTGTAATGGCTCTATTGTCTTTGGTAAAACGAACTTTTTCTTTATACACAATCTGATTTCCTTGCATAATTGAAAACATACTTTCTACTGCTTTATTTCCGTTGTACTGTAAAAAGAGTTCTACGGGAAATTTATTCTTTAAAAATGCGTATTTATTAACGTTGATTTGGGCAACTTTTAAATCCATAACCGTTGTAGTATCGCCTATTATTATTGGGTACACCAAAATATTTTCAGGAAACGCATACACATAATCATTTCCTTGCGTTTGATTTCCATCGGTAAGTAAAACAACTGGGTATTTCTTGTTGCGATACAATTGCTTTAATTCTTTGGCAACATTGTCAATGCGTGTTTGTTTTCCTTTAAAATTTGGCTTTTCAGAAGATTTTAAGGTTGCATCAAACGTATGAGATTGCACCTCAAATTTTTCATTAAGTCCTTTGTTTTTCAGAATAGTATTGAACAATTCGGTAACTTTATTGGTGTTTTCTAATGCCGCAACAGAACTTGAATTATCTACAATAATGGGCAAATAAATTTTTTCTATTTCGTTTTTTTTTCTGCTAATTATAGGGTTTATAAGTAATAATAGAACTGTGAAAATGGAAAAAAAACGTAAAAAAGCCAAAAACAAAGTCACTTTCGACCTGTTTTTGGCTTTATAAATGTATTGATAAAACGACAATAATCCAGCGATTACTACTGAAAGTATTATTAGGAAAATTGTTGTATTTGTCATTAAATTAGTTTAAATGTTTAATGGTTTATGAGTTTGAAAGGGTTTGTGGTTACTTTATGTTTGCTTTTTGTGATTTATATAAACCATCAATTAGCATGTTTACTTCCGTTATTTTTTCTCTTATTTGGATATATTCATTTTTATTAATATACTCAAAATAATTACATAATATTACCTGATTTAATAGTTCTAATGAGGAACTATATGCAATTTTGGTAAAACGTACTTTATCTTTAAATGAATTTCTTCCTGAACCTTCCGCTAAATTGGATGCTATTGATATGGTACAACGTTTCATTTGACTTGTTAAGCCAAAAACTTCGTATTTAGGAAATTTTTTAGAGGCTTTATAATTCGATATAGCTAATTCTCTACCTTTTTGACAAGTAATTAGCTTTTCAAAACTAAATACTCTCATTATAATTGGTTTAAAAGTTTATAAATTAAAGTGGTTAAAAGGTTTTGTGGAAGATTTTACTATTTAATAGCATTTTTTAAATTGTATCAATTCAACACAAACTCTTTTAACCTTTTAAACAATTAACCTCATAACCTTACTACGTAAGCATTCCTCCATCCACATTAATAACTTGTCCGGTTACATAAGCACTCAAATCTGAAGCTAAGAAAACGCAAACATTTGCAATATCTTCTGGTGTTCCACCTCTTCTTAATGGGATAGCTTCTCTCCAACCTTTAACTGTGTCTTCGTTTAATTTTGCAGTCATTTCTGTTTCAATAAAACCAGGAGCAATTGCATTTGAACGAATGTTTCTTGAACCTAATTCTAATGCGACAGATTTTGTAAAACCAATCATTCCTGCTTTTGATGCAGCATAATTTGCTTGACCAGCGTTACCCTTTACTCCTACTACACTACTCATGTTTATAATAGAACCTTTACGATTTTTCAACATGGTTTTTTGTACGGCTTTAGTCATGTTAAATACCGACTTTAAGTTAATTTCGATAACTGCATCGAAATCTTCCTCGCTCATACGCATTAACAAGTTGTCTTTGGTAACACCTGCGTTATTGATTAAAATATCGATAGTTCCAAATTCTGCAAGAACGTCGTCTACTAATTTTTGCGATTCGCTAAAATTAGCAGCATTTGATTTATATCCTTTTGCTTTAACACCTAAAGCATTTAATTCGTTTTCTAAAGCTGTTGCTGATTCTACAGACGAACTGTATGTAAAGGCAACATTAGCTCCTTGTTGTGCAAAAACCTCAGCAATACCTTTACCAATACCTCTACTTGCTCCTGTAATTATGGCAACTTTACCTTCTAGTAATTTCATAATAATTATATATACGTTTAGTTAATTTCAATTAATGTTCAAATATAGGAATATTTTAATCTTTTAAAAAAGTATATATTTGATTAAACCTTTTCTTTTAGTTTTAGTCTAAATAATTAATGACACAAATTAAACGTAATTTTAATTCGGTTTACAACGAATACAACCTTTTGGTATATAACGTTGCGCTTAATTATGTCCAAAACGTTGAAGATGCTGAAGAAATTACACAAGATGTTTTTTTAAAAGTACACGAATCTTTATCTGATTTTAAAGAGAACTCCTCTCTAAAAACATGGTTATATCGTATTACGGTAAATCAATCTTTAGACTTTATTAAAAGAAAAAACAGTAAAAAAAGATTTTTTATCTTTGGAAAAAAGAGTCAGAATGAGTTTGAATTGACAAATGTTTCTGATTTTGAACATCCTGGAATACTTTTAGAAAGGCAAGAATATGCTAAAGTTTTGTTTTCAATAATAAATACATTGCCCGAAAATCAAAAAACAGCTTTTATACTTTCAAAAGTAGATGGATTAAGTAATCCAGAGGTTTCAGAGATTATGGAAATAAGTATTTCGGCAGTGGAATCTTTAGTTTTCAGGGCTAAAAAGGAGCTAAAAGAAAAATTGTCAATTAAATTTGAAGAATATCGCAAGAATAAATAATTTTTTTCGTCTAAAATAGTAGAACTTAATAAATTGAGATTGCTTCGTGCCTCGCAATGACAAAATGGAAAAAGATAAATGGATTGAAAATATATTAAATAGTACAAATGGAATTACTCAAGTAAATCCAAACGATCAACTATTTTCTAAAATTCAAGCTAAAATAAACGATCAAAAAACTGCAGAAAATTATACTAAATGGTTGGTTGCAGCATCAATTGTAGTGCTTCTTTCGTTAAACACTACCTATTTAATACAAAAAAGCAATACAAATAAACAAAGTAATGATAATATCACTTCATTAGTTGATACAGTCAATAACCAATTATACTAAGCAAAATGACAAAAAGTAAATTACTAACTTTTGCAGTAATAGCTTTGTTTCTTATAAACATTATTACGCTTTCGTTTTTATTTTTTAAAGGGCCAAGACCTGAAGGAAGAGAAAAACCAAATCCTCGTGATATTGTTATTCATAAATTAGACTTTGATGATACACAAATAGCTTCATATGAGGAACTTATTAAAAAACATAAAGCTAGTATTGAGAACCTTGATAGAAATATAAAAAAGTCTAAAAACAACTTGTACAAGCAGCTTTCATTTCCTGAAAACAAGAGTGTTACAGATAGTATTTTAAATAAACTAAATCTATATAAATCTGAAATTGAATTAGTTCATTACAATCATTTTTTAGATATTAAGAAACTTTGTAAACCTGAACAGTTAGACAATTATAATGAACTAACGCATAAATTAGCTAAAATATTTGCTCCTAAAGGAAGGCCGAAAAAAGATGAATAAAAATATTATTTGGTTTCTATTTCTAATATCAATTCATTTAAATGCTCAGAAAGCTTCTGATAGTTTACATTTGAATATTGATGTGGTATTTGGTGGAAAACCAATCCAATTAGATTCTAATTACATTTCAATCACTAAAGACACTTTAAGTTTTACAACTATTAAATTCTATTTATCCTCATTTGAATTTCATTTTACCGATAACTCTATCTATAAAGAGAACAATAGTTATCATTTAATAGATATAGAAAATCCGAATTCTAAAAAGATTTCCTTTTCCAAAGTAAATTTTAAAAATAAAACACTAAAATCAATACAATTTAATATTGGTGTGGATAGTCTAATGAGTGTTTCTGGCGCAATGAAAGATGCTTTAGACCCAACAAAAGGAATGTATTGGGCTTGGCAAAGTGGTTATATTAATATAAAAATTGAAGGAAAAAGTCTGAGTTGTAACACTCGAAAAAATAAGTTTCAGTTTCATATTGGCGGTTATTTAGAGCCAAATTATGCAATGAGAACCTTCAATTTCAATTTCAATGACAATATCAAAAAAGAAAAAAATATTGTAATGGATTTAGGTAAGTTATTTTCTGAAATTCAATTAAAAGAAAACAATACCATAATGATTCCTGGTAAAGAAGCTATGAAATTAGCCGATTTAACTACTGAAATATTCTTTATTCAATGAAAAAAAGAATTACATACAGCTCTATTGTATTGATAATTAGCCTTATCTCATTTAGTTATGTTTTTTACGACCCTACACCTATTTATTTGGAAATTCCAAAAAATTGGCCAAAACCAGCTTATAATTTCAGTAAAAATCCTTTAACTGAAGAAGGGTTTCAATTGGGGCGACATCTATTTTATGATCCAATACTTTCTAGAGACAACACTATTTCTTGTGCGAGTTGTCATTTACAACAAACTGGTTTTACACACGTAGATCATGATTTAAGTCACGGAATTGAAGGAAAAATTGGAACTCGAAATTCTGCTACTTTAATGAATTTAGCTTGGAGTACTCATTTTATGTGGGACGGAGGTATAAATCATTTAGAAGTACAACCGCTTGCGCCTATTGAAAGTGAAGTGGAAATGGATGAAACATTGGAAAACATTGTTAAAAAGCTTCAAAATAGTAAAAAATACCAACTATTATTTGAAAAAGCATTTGGTACGAAAAAAATAACAGGACAATTAACTCTAAAAGCTTTAGCACAGTTTGTAGTGATGCTTAAAACGGATAATTCAAAATATGATAAAGTAATTCGTAAAGAAGTAAATTTTACAGCTCAAGAACAAAAGGGTTACACTTTATTCAAGCAAAATTGCGCTTCTTGTCATACTGAACCTTTGTTTACAAATAATAGTTTTGAAAATAACGGATTAGAAATCGATACTACGTTAAATGATTTTGGTCGAAGGAAAATTACAAATAACTCAAAAGATAAATTGAAATTTAAAGTTCCAACTCTAAGAAACATACAATTTACATTTCCTTATATGCACGATGGAAGATTTTCTACCTTAACAGAAGTTGTAAAACATTATAATACAGGAATTCATCAAAGCGAAACTTTAAGTCTAAAATTGGTAAAACCTATGAACTTATCGGACAATGAAAGAGTTGATTTAGTTACTTTTTTAAAGACATTAACAGATGAAGAATTCTTATTTAACCCAAGATTTTCTTTTCCTAGAGCAAATAATTAAAAAAATACGCAAGAATATAAATAAAGAGTCGTCTAAATAAGAAACTAAATAAATTTTCATGAAAAAAGCAATACTATTATTTGCTCTAATTTTGTCTTTTAGCACTTTAGAAGCGCAAACTAACCCAGTTATCATTAATTGGCTAAGAAATACTACAGGAATTACAGGTCGTCATTATGCAAGTGGAAATTCTACACCAATTATTGATGCCGTACAAGCAAATGTACAAACGATTCAATATAATACTACTGATACGTATGTTGCTGCAACAGGAATTCCTGCTTATATAACTGGGCCTTTTTTAGATGCAAATCCATCTTTAGCAACTGCACAAAATAAAATATTTAAATTTACTTTAAATCCAACCCAAAATACTGGAACACCTACCGCAACTACAGGTGGAAATATTGGTGTTTTTATTAATGGTGTTGCATTATTTGATTATAGAGATGGTGTTGCCTGGAATAATTCAACAAGTGCTCTATGTGGTGGACCTGGAAATCCTACTTGTCCAGGTGGCATGGGAGCTTCACAAGCTTGGAATAGAGATGCAATACCAGCAGAAATGGGAGGTTTTGATTGTAATAAAGCACATCCAGCTGGTGGAAATTACCACCATCACCAAAACCCAAGTGCTTTTAATTTAGATTTAGTAATAAAATCAACAATTTGTAGTACATACCCAGCAGATGGATTATATGTAATAAATACTTCTCAACATTCGCCATTAATTGGCTTTGCTTATGATGGATTTCCTATATATGGAGCTTATGGTTATGCTAATACAAATGGTACTGGTGGAATTGTAAGAATAAAATCGAGTTACCAATTAAGAACAAACACAACTCGTACAAATGGTCCAACCGTTGGTCAAGTTCTAGGAACTCAAACTTTTTTTAATGGCTACTTTAGAGAAGATTATGAATATATTGCTCATCCATCAGATCAAAGTTATTTAGACGAACATAATGGTCGTTTTTGTATAACTCCAGAATATCCTGCAGGTATTTACTGTTATTTTGCAACAGTTGATGCAAATCATAATTCTGCATATCCTTATGCGGTTGGTCCAACATTCTACGGAAATAAAGTTGTAACAACTGTAACTACAGTTCCAGGCGGAACAACTACTTTAAGCGCATCCAATTTTAATTTGAACAGTTTAGATGTAGTTATTTATCCAAATCCTGCGCAAGATTTTATTGCCATTCAATCTGAAATGGTAACTGAAGACCTAGAAGTTATTTTAATAAATGAATTGGGACAAATTGTAAAAACTAGTAAAATTTTACAAGGAAGCACTTTAAGTATAATTGAATTAGATTCAATTTATAATGGAATATACTTTGTTAAAATTTCAAACGGAAAAGAGGTAAAAACGCATAAAGTAATTATTAACAAATAATTTTTTTATTAGTTTTAAAAGTCCAATAATAAGTTCACAAAATGAAAAACAATAAAATACTTATAATTATTACATTACTATTTAATTTTACTTATTCCCAAACAGTTGGTTTAATTCAACATGATTCAGGTAGTTTAGATGATGGTTATGTCTTATTTGCACCAAATAATAGTACAACAACTTATTTAGTAAATAAATGTGGGAAACAAGTTAAAACTTGGCCAAGTACTTATAGACCAGGGCAATCTGTTTATCTTTTGCCTGATGGCACTTTATTACGAACAGGAAATACCAATAATTCAACTTTTACTGTTGGTGGAACTGGTGGAATTATACAAAAAATTGATTGGAATGGAAATGTGACTTGGAGTTATACGGTTTCAGATGCAACTAAGTGCCAACACCACGATGTAAAGGCTCTTCCAAATGGTAACATTCTAATTATTGCTTGGGAATCAAAAACAAATACGCAAGCTATTGCCGCTGGAATAAATCCAACCCAAGTTCCTACAACTTTATGGAGTGAACAAATTATTGAAGTACAACCTATTGGTTCAAATGGTGGAAATATTGTTTGGGAATGGCATTTATGGGATCATTTGATTCAAAATTATGATAATACGAAATTAAATTACGATACTTCAATAGCAAATAATCCGCAATTAGTCAATATTAATTTTCAAGCCAGAGCTACAAATTCAGATTGGATTCATTTAAACTCTATTGACTATAACCCTACTTTAGATCAAATTTTGTTGAGTTCTCATAATTTTGACGAAGTTTGGATAATAGATCACAGTACAACAACTTCTCAAGCAGCTTTACATTTAGGAGGAAATTCGGGGAAAGGTGGCGATTTATTATACCGTTGGGGAAACCCACAAGCCTATGAAAACGGTTCAAGTGCCAACCAAAAATTATTTGGGCAACATAATGCAAGATGGATTGAAGCTGGATTTCCTTTTGAAAATGAAATTATGGTTTTTAATAACGGAATTGGCAGACCAGGAGGAAATTATTCAACTGTTGAAATAATTAATCCACCCGTAAATGGCGCAACATATACAGCAACACTACCCTATTTACCTACTACAACTTCTTGGAATTATAATTATGGAAATCCAAATAGTTTATATTCTCAAAATATCTCTGGAGCACAACCATTATCAAACGGGAATGTACTAATATGTAGCGGCTCATCTGGTACTTTTACCGAAACTACTTCTTCTGGTGCACAAGTTTGGAAATACATCAATCCTGTAAATAATTTAGGTATTATTAATCAAGGTACAAATCCGTTACAAAATGCTGTTTTTAGATGTACTTATTATCCAACAAATTATAGTGGTTTTAACGGACATAGTTTAACAGCTGGAAGCACTATTGAAAATTCAAATACTGTTGCAGCAAGTTGTAATTTAACATTGGAGAATGAAACCTTTGCATTAAATAATGAAATTAAAATTTACCCAAATCCGGCAAGTGATTTTATTACAATTGATTTTGGTTTAACCAATGAAAAATTAAATATTAATTTAATAAATAGCTTAGGACAAACTATTAAAAAAACTGAAATAACCATGGGAATTACTTCTTCAAAAATTAATATTGAAGATTTAAGCGTAGGTGTTTATTTTTTAATAATTTCTAATGAGAGTAATTCAAAAACATATAAAGTTATAATAGAATAATTATACTTAAATTAATCTATTTGAAGCGCATTTAACAGCATTAGTGCACTAGCTTCATTTGTTGCTAACGGAATGTTATGTACATCGCAAATACGAATAAGCATAGAAATATCAGGCTCGTGTGCGTGACTAGAATTTGGATCTTTAAAAAACAATACCATTTTTGTTTTTCCTTCTGCAACTCTAGCTGCAATTTGAGCATCTCCACCTTGTGGACCTGAAAGCATTTTTTTTACTTTAATACCAACTGATTCCACCTTTCCTCCTGTTGTTCCGGTTGCAATTAATTTGATATTTTCTTCAATAAGAATATGTTTGTTTTTATTTAAAAACTGAACCATATCTGCTTTTTTTCCATCGTGCGCAATTACTGCAATTTCCATTTTTTTAATCATTTTTTACGAATTTAAAACATGGTAATTAATTAAACCTTCTGTTGGCTTTTTGAAGACATTACCTATTTGTAAACCTTGTAATTGCAATGCTTTAGTTAATTCTTCTTTTAAACAAAAGGCAATTGAGCCAATAAAATGAATTGGAACTTCTTTTGCATTATCAAATTGTAAAATATAGTGTTGCATGAATAGTTGAATTTCTTCGGCAATATATTTTTTACAAAAAGGAGTATTTTTATTTTCAATTAAGAACTTCGCAAATGATGCTAAGTAAGCATTTGGATTTGCTTCTTTATATAATTTGTTTTTTATAAAATCGGCATCTAAATTATATTCTTGTTCCAATTTTTCTCTTAAATCTAGTGGCATCTCCTTGAAATAGTAGCCTCTAATTATATGGCGACCAAAACGATTGCCACTGCAATCATCCATTGCTATGTAACCTAAAGATTGTACTTTTTGATGCAAAATACTTCCGTCAAAATAACTACAATTAGAACCCGTACCAAGAATACAAACTATTGCTTTTTGACCTTTTGGAGTGGTGCCGTAAACAGCAGCATAAGTATCTTCATAAATTGCAACCTCAGCATTTTTAAAATAGGCTTGAAACAAATTTTTTAAAAAATGTTTCATTCTATCTGTTCCGCAACCAGCACCGTAAAAATATAAGTGCGTAACCTTATCTTTATTATTTGAAATTTTTTCTGTAGCGTTAATTCGCTCTAAAAGCTGTTTTTCTGTAAGAACTTCAGGATTCAAGCCTAAAGAAGACGCCGTAAAAAAAACATTTCCTTGGTTGTCAACCGCAATCCAATCTGCTTTTGTTGAGCCACTATCTACTAATAATTTCATTTTTATAGATTTTTAGATTTTTAGATTATATATTTTTAGATAAAAGTCTTATTAGATAAAAACATCCTCAAAACTTTTAACCCTTTAAACGTATAACCTATAACCTCTTTTATAATTTTGCCACGTGAATAGATAGATCTACTAATTTACTTGAGTACCCATATTCGTTGTCGTACCAAGAAACAATTTTGAAAAAAGTACTATTTAAACCTATTCCTGCTTTTGCATCTACAATAGAAGTTCTTGGATCTGAATTAAAATCAGTAGAAACGACATCTTCTTCTGTAAAGCCAAGAATTCCTTTCATAGAAGTTTCAGATGTCTTTTTTATAACTGCCATTATTTCTTCATAAGTAGTTTCTTTGGCAACTTTAACGGTTAAATCTACAACAGAAACATTTGCTGTAGGAACACGCATAGACATTCCTGTAAGTTTACCATTTAATTCTGGAATTACTTTACCTACAGCTTTTGCTGCGCCAGTTGAGGCTGGAATAATATTTAATAAGGCTGATCGTCCGCCGCGGAAATCTTTTTTAGAAGGTCCGTCAACTGTTAATTGTGTTGCAGTTGTTGCATGAATAGTTGTCATTAAAGCTTCTACAATTCCAAAATTATCATTTATAACTTTTGCTAAAGGTGCTAAACAATTTGTGGTACAAGATGCATTTGAAACAATTGTATCTGAAGCTTTTGCAGACATGTGGTTTACGCCCATTACAAACATGGGAGCATCTGCAGAAGGAGCAGAAATAACAACTTTTTTTGCACCACCATTAATATGGTATTGAGCAGTTTCTAATGTTGTGAAAATTCCTGAACATTCTGCAACAATATCTGTATCTACTTCATTCCATTTTAGATTATTTGGATCTTTTTCAGCTGTAACTCTAATATGCTTATTGTTTACATACAATTGTCCGTCTTTTACTTCCACCTCACCCGTAAATCTTCCATGAACTGAATCAAATTTTAATAAATATGCTAAATGATCTACCTCTAATAAGTCGTTTATAGCTACAACTTCAATAGTATCTCTATTAAACGTTTCTCTAAAAACTAATCTACCAATTCTTCCAAAACCGTTTATTCCTAATTTTATTTTTGACATATTTATAAGTGCTTTAGACAAAAAATGGTTTGTCTCGTTATTATTTGATTTAATTACTTAAAACCTACTATAAATTAAGTAGACATTATATCTGAAACTCTAATTAATTCTTTATCTATTTCAAAATGTCCCTTAATTGCTTGTTCCAAAGGCGTTAAAGCTACTTTATCATTTAAAAGCCCAACCATGAAGTTTGATTTTCCTTCTAATAAAGATTCTACAGCCTTGACGCCAAGTCTAGATGCTAAAACTCTATCAAAACAAGATGGAGAACCGCCTCTTTGCATGTGTCCAAGTACGGAAACTCTAACCTCATATTCTGGCAAATTTTGTTCTACATAATCTTTCAATTCGAAAACATTTTTACCTGTTTTATCTCCCTCAGAAACTACAACTATACTAGATGATTTTCCAGAATTTTTACTTCTTTCCAGTGATTCTAAAAGCCGTTCTAAACCCAAATCTTCTTCTGGAATTAAAATTTCTTCTGCTCCAGCTCCTATTCCTGTATTTAATGCAATATGTCCAGCATCTCTTCCCATAACTTCTACAAAAAACAATCGATTATGAGAACTTGCTGTATCTCTAATTTTATCAATTGCATCGATAACCGTGTTTAAAGCAGTATCGTAACCTAAAGTATGACTTGTGCCAAATATATCGTTGTCTATTGTTCCTGGTATTCCCATTACCGGAAAATTAAACTCTTTATTAAAAACCTCAGCACCTGTAAAAGAACCATCTCCACCTATTACAACAAGTGCATCAATAGCAGCATTTTTTAAGTGGTTGTATGCCTGTTTACGTCCTTCAACGGTCATAAAATCTTTGGAACGAGCTGTTTTTAGAATAGTTCCTCCTTTATTTATAATATTATTTACAGAACGCGGACCCATTTCTTTAAAATCGCCTTCCACCATTCCCTGGTATCCTCTATAAACACCTATACAATTAATTTCATAGAAAGCACAAGTTCTTACCACTGCTCTTATTGCAGCATTCATTCCAGGGGAATCCCCACCAGAAGTTAATACTGCAATTGTTTTTATTTTATTTTCCATATTGAGAAGTAATAATTATAAAATTTAATAAAAAAATAGTTAGTCTATTTCAGGAACTTTTAAAGGCTCTTCCTCCTCTTTTTTAGGCTCAGGTGTTTTCTTCTTATTCTCATTTACAAAATTCATGAAATCGGAAGGTAAATCTGAATCAGAATCTGGAATTTTATTTGAATTATTGTTATCTTGTTTTTTCTTTTTAATAAAGATAATTTTTAAAAGTTCACTCAAAGAATCAAAATCCACACTATAGGTTAAACCAATCCCTTGAATATAGCCTACGTTTCCACCAATATTATAATTAATATCATTTTCTTTATTAAAAACATGCGCCTGTAAAGAACCGTCGTCGTTCAGTTTCATTTGAATTTCTAAATTCCCTACAACAGCAGATTGCGTAACTCCTCCTACAGGAACTCCTAATTTACCGTTAATAGAAATTTTTTCGTTGATTGTGGTATTTAAAGTTACACCAACTCTGTCTGATATTTGGTTTACTCTATCGCCTTGATTATAATCTAAACCCAATTTTAATAAACTTTCATCATCTGAGAAAATATCATTTAAAATAGAACCAACTCTTTCAAATATAGGACCATATGCTACGTTTCCTGCATTTTCTGCCGTCATAAAAGATCCTGTAGAAAGCAATGCCATTGCTTGGGTTTGCCTTGCGTCTTTATTTTGTAAACGGTAATCTATTTCACTTTTTAAAACAGAACTTATTGTAGGAAAATTAATATTGAAATCTGGGTCTGGATTGCTAATTGTACCATTTAAATAAATTGAAACTTCGGTAGATACTTTTTTATTGAAACTAGCGCTTTCAATTAATAAAGCAGGATTAGCTTCTGTATTATAAATTGCCTCTAAGTTTAAATTTGCGCCTAATGGATTTCCTTCCCATCGAATTGTGCCTCCTTTTTTAACTTTAAATTTTTTATCAATTAAATTACCATATTTAAAGTTATATTTTCCTTCTTCGACTGTAAAATCTCCAAACATTAAAAATTTACCTAAAGTATTAATATTTATTTTCATTGTACCATAACCATTTGCAAACATAGAATGTCCTGAATCTCTATCTAAAATAACTTCAATATTGGTGTTGGTATTTATATCAAAATCTAAATTTAGTTCTAAACCATTGTATTTATTTTTGTCTAAAAAAGTCTCTTTATTTAAACTATACTTTTCTTTTTCTGTAATGAAATTTAGAAAGGAATTGTTTCCAACATCTTCTGAATCACTTATGGGTATTTTAATATTTGTACCTTTTTCTGATTCTCCTACAACGTCTATAACTAAAGAATTAACAGGTCCTTTTACTTTTATAAAACCATTTAAAAATGCAGTACCATAATAATATGCTTCTTCCACATAATCTGTATCTAGTGCTAATATTTTATCCGATTTTACATCCAAATCAATTTCCCAATCCGCAAATACATTATGTTTTACATTTCCTTGTAAGATTCCTTTAGTATTGAATTTTGTATCGGTAATTTCAATATTCCTAAATATAAATTGATTTTCAGTGATATCTACAATTGCATTTTTTTTAAAATTATAATTCACATTTAAATAAGGAACTCCTACTCCTGATTCATTTAAGTATAACCTCCCGTCTATTTCTGGATCTATTAAAGAACCAACTATTGTTGCTCTACCGGTTGCATTTCCTCTTACATTAGACAGAATAGAACTAAGTAAAGGTCCAAGTGGATTTAATTTAAATTCATTTAACCCAGCTTCTAAATCCAAAGAAGTTTTATTATTCTTATAACCAATGCTCCCTTTTAAATAAAAATTTTCAACATCCTCTTTCTCAATTTTTGAGTCAATTTCAAACCTGTCAAAGTTTTTATTGCCCATAATGTCAAATAATAAATTACCTAGATAAAACTGATTCACTTTTAGACTATCAATAATTACACTTGCCTCTGGCTTGTAGACTAAGTCCTTTTGGTAATATTTAATATTGCCATTGATATTACCTTCAAATTGAAGACTATCTAAAGAAGGTGTAATTTTATTTAAATCAACATTCTTAAATTTTAAATTTAAATCTTTATAAGTAGAATCTTTAATTGTACCATAAAAATCCATTATTTGATTATTATGAGAAAGCGTAAAATTATTAAAAGTGAAATTTTGCAATTCTTTGTCAAATATAATTTTATTATCCAACTCTTCGTTTTCATTGACAATCCAAAGATATTCCTTAAAATTTAATTCTGATTTTTTAAAGCCAACTACAGAATTTTTTTCTTCATCTATGGTATGATATAAATTTAAATCAAATTTATCTTCTCCCTTTTTACCGCCTTTAAACTCTGTTCTAACAAATAAAGTATCATTCATGGTAACATTTAATAAACTAAAGTCTGCAATTTTATAGTTTTTTGCATTAATTGAATCTATTTCTATGTAGGCATTATACAATGGATTTTTATTGTCTATATCAATTTTAATGTTTTTAAAAGAATTTTTAAAAGCTAAAACACTAGGAGAATTAAAATCAAATTCAAACTTACCTTCATCTGCATTAATTTTTCCTTTAAGAATTGTTTTATCTGATATAGATATTTCTGGAATAAAAATTCCAATTATTTTATTGTGAATAGTAAACTCAAAATCTAAATATTGATTTGGTAATAATTTATTTGGATCATAATTTGCATATAAACTTCCAACCGCATTTTCTAATATTTTTTTTACTTCTTCGATTTTAAACTTACCAACCACTTTTCCTGAAATAATATCTGGAGAATTTACTGTAATTGTTCTTACTTTATCCGCATCAAAAATGGATGTCATTTGAAAATCATCAAAAATAAAATGCTCTCTATTGTTTAAATAAGATACGTCTTTAACTTTTAGAACTCCTGTTAAATCATTTATTGTATTCCCGTTTATATTTGCGCTAACGTTTCCTTTAAAAACAGAAAGTGTGTCTACTTCAGAAAAGTGTAGGGCATATAAATCTGCAAAATCTACTTGCGCTTCAAAATCGTACTTTTTTATAGTAGAACTTAAATCAATTAATCCATCAAATTTCATTTTCAGATTAGGATCATTACAAATTAAATTACCTTCAAAATAGGGCATCTTCATTGTTCCGTCTACTACAATATTTTTATAATTGTATTTATTAAAATCCAGGTTATAGACTGTTCCCTTTATCTTAGTATTTAAGAATTTTTTGGTAAATCCTTTTCCATTCACTTGTGCTTTAAGGGTTGCAAAACCTAAGTCATCCTTTTCTAAAAAAGAGCCAATATTAAAATTATCTAAAACAAAAGTACCTTCATAGGATGCATTGTCAATATTATTAATATTTTGCATGGATAAATTTGTCTCTAACTTTCCAAGTTGTGAGGTCAACAATATTTTTGAGTTAATGAATGTAGTAGAAAGTTCAAAATTTCCTACTATATTTACTTTACCTAATCTATTAAAATTACTCGGTAAAACAGCACCTAAAACTCTAGGTAAAATAGCATTTAGTTTTTTATAGCTTGACGTAAGATTATCGAGATTACCTTTAATGTAAAAAGATTTATTAACATCAAATAAATTTTTAAAAGTAAGCGTACCAATTACCTCAGATTGGTATTTATCCACCAACTTCAAATTGTGTGTTGTAAAATTATTTAATGTTCCTTTTAAATGTGTGTTAACAAAAAACTTATTGTTAATTCCAAATTCTTTATAAAAATAATTTAAGTCATTAGATGCAATTATTGCCTTATCAAAGATTGCATCAAAAACAACTTTATTATTAAAATCAGCAAAATCTTCTCTTTTGTATTTAAGCTCTACTCTACCTATAATTTCTGATTCAGAAGTTACTAAATGAAGGTTATTCAATAAAATATTTTTCTTAGTATAAGTAAAATTAGATTTTAAATTCTTTATAAATAAGCCTCTATGATCTTTAAAAGATAATTTTTCAACGTTTGTATACACGTTAGGTCCTTTTATAAAAAAGTCCGATAAATAACCATTTAGTTGCTTAAAATCTAAAACTTTAGCCGTTTCTAAATTTTCATCTGTATATCTAAATCTACTATCCTTTATTCTCATTGAAGAAGCTTTCATTCTAAATTTACCCGATGAAGGAGTTCCATCATCAAAAGCTTCTACAAATCGGTCTAAATTAGTACCTTTTTCGTTTTTATATTGTGTTAATTTACAGTCTAATCCATCAAAATTGATATCACCAAAATATGGATGGCCAATCTCATATAATACAGAAAAATCTAAAATGGATGTTTTTAGTCGTTTAATATAAAACAAAGTATCTTTATGATGATCTCTAACTAAAATTCCTTTCAGTTTCACAGAAAAAAACGGAGAAATGGTCAATCTATCAATTGTTAAATTTGTCCCATAAGCTTTATTTAGCTCGTTAGTAGCATATTTTCCTAGATAAGTTTGAACAATTGTCAACGAAAGAAACGTACTTAATAAAAGTAACAGTAGCAGAATTATAACAATAATTCTTAGAGATATTTTTTTAAATTTTTTGATATTTAAATTTGTTTTAAGTTTGCATTAACTTATCACAACAAAAATAAGAAATTTTGTAGGATAATTAGATATGTCATAACTCAAATTTCGTGCCTTTTTATTATGGAAGATAATAATATATATACCTTAGCTATTGAAAGTTCCTGTGATGATACATCTGCAGCAGTATTACTTAATGACAAAGTACTGTCAAATGTTGTAGCGGGGCAGCCAATACACGAACAATATGGTGGAGTAGTTCCAGAATTAGCTTCCAGAGCACACCAACAAAATATAGTACCTGTGGTAGATGTAGCAATAAAAAAAGCTGGTATTACAAAAGAGCAACTTTCTTGTATTGCTTTTACGCAAGGTCCTGGATTAATGGGTTCATTATTAGTAGGGGGCTCTTTTGCAAAATCAATGAGTATGGCGTTAGATATTCCTCTAATTGCAGTAAACCACATGAAAGCACATATTCTAGCACATTTTATTGCTGAAGAAGGTTATCCAAAACCAGAATTTCCATTTTTAGCTCTAACAATAAGTGGCGGACATACGCAAATTGTACAAGTAAATAGTTTTTTTGACATGAAAATTATTGGCGAAACTACAGACGATGCCGTTGGTGAAGCTTTTGATAAAAGTGCAAAAATATTAGGACTTCCTTATCCTGGTGGACCATTAGTCGACAAATATGCACAAGAAGGAAATCCAAAAGCTTTTCCATTTACAAAACCAAGAGTTCCTGGTTTAAATTTTAGTTTTAGTGGTTTAAAAACCCAAATTTTATATTTTGTTCAAAAAAGTGTGCTTGAAAACCCAAATTTTATTGAAGAAAATAAAGCAGATGTTTGCGCTTCTATTCAATATACAATTGTTACCATTTTAATGGATAAACTAAAATTAGCCGTTGAAGAAACAGGAATTAAAAGAATAGCTATTGGTGGTGGGGTTTCTGCAAATTCGGGAATTAGAAAAACATTAAAAGAAGCAGAAATTAAATATGGATGGACTACCTATATTCCTAAATTTGAATACACAACAGATAATGCGGCAATGATAGGAATAGTTGGTTATTATAACTATATTGAAAATAATTTTAGCAACGCAAGTGTGGTTTCAAAAGCACGAATTGATTTTTAATACTGTAAAAAAAATCTGTAAAATTAAATTTACAACTATTAAAATCCTTCTTTATCCGTAAATCCCCGCGGCTAAAAATAAAAAAATAAAACATGCAATTATTCTATAATTCAGAAATAAAAGAAGACAATAAAACATTTACTTTTGACAAAGAAGAAAGCAAGCATATTGTAAAAGTTTTACGAAAAAAAGATAGAGAAACTATTCATATTACCAATGGATTAGGCTTTCTTTTTGTTTCGGAAATAACAATAGCTTCTGAAAGAAAATGCGAAGTAAAAATAATCGAAACTCACTTTTTTGAGCCTACCAAATATAAGCTACATATTGTTGTTGCGCCTACAAAGATAAACGATAGATTAGAGTGGTTTTTAGAAAAAGCAACTGAGATTGGTATTCATGAAATTACGCCTATAATTTGTGATCATTCTGAAAGAAAAGTTTACAAAAAAGAACGTGCCGATAAAATTGTGCAAGCTGCAATGAAACAATCTTTACAGTATTATTTACCTGTTGTAAACGAGCCAATTTCTTTTTCGGAATTTATTAAAAAAGATGTTTCTGGTGAAAAATTCATCGCACATTGTGAAGAAACAGATAAAAAATCGTTTAAAAACGAATTAAAACCTCAAAAAGAGATTGTAATTTTAATAGGTCCAGAAGGAGATTTTTCTACAAAAGAAATTAATTTGGCACTAAAAAATAATTATATTCCTGTAACTTTGGGAAATACAAGATTACGAACAGAAACCGCAGCATTAGTTGCTTGCCATACAACAGCTTTAATAAATGAAGAATAAATTTGTACTTTACCTATTCTTACTTGTAAATTCTTTAATTTTTGCCCAAGAAATGGCGATTGCTAAATATTCTGGTGGTGGAGATTGGTATGCAAACCCAACTGCTTTACCTAATCTTGCAATTTTTTGTAACCAAAACATTAACACTAAAATAAGTCCAAAAATTAGCACGGTTGAAGTTGGAAATGCAGATATTTTCTCTTATCCGTTTGTACACATGACAGGACATGGAAATGTTGTTTTTAGTCCAAGTGATATTCAAAACCTAAAAAACTATTTAACTTCTGGAGGTTTTTTACATATTGATGATAATTATGGAATGGATGAATTTATTCGAAAAGAAATAAAGAAAATATTTCCAAATGAAGAATTAAAAGAAATTCCTGTTTCGCATGCCATTTTTCAAAAACCATATAATTTTCCGCAAGGTTTACCCAAAATTCACGAACACGACAAGCTTAGACCACAAGCTTTTGGAATTTTTATAGAAAATAGATTGGTTTTACTATATACTTTTCAATCTGATTTAGGCGACGGTTGGGAAGATGCAGAAGTACATAACGATCCTATTTCTGTTAGAGAAAAAGCACTAAAAATGGGTGCAAATATAATTAACTATGTTTTCAATAATTAAAAATATCTATTAAAAAAGCAAAAAATTGGAACAATTAAACCATTATAATATAGCTTTTCAAGAACAAAAATTTTCTATTACAGTTGTGTGCGATGAAGTCTATTTTCAACAAAACATAGGGAGTATTTTTAGAATTTGTGATGCTTTTGGAGTTGAAAAAATAATTTTTACTGGTGAACATTTTATTCTTTCAGAAAGAAAAGTAAACAAAACTTCTCGAAATACTCATAAAATGATTCCTTTTGAAATTAGGAAAGATAAAGATGCAATAATACAGAAACTTCAAGAAGAAAACTATCAAATTATTGCTCTAGAAATAACAGATTCAAGTACGCCCATAGATAAAATTGAGTTAAAAAATCAACCTATTGCATTAATAGTTGGAAGTGAAATTTACGGTATCTCAAAAAAGTTCTTACAAACTGCCAGTATTACTACTCATATTTCTATGTTTGGAAAAAATAGTAGTATGAATGTTGCAAATTCTCTGTCTATTTCGCTTTATGAGATTACAAAACACCTTTCGTTATAATAATTTTCTTATTTTTGATTATGAATTCAACTGAACTTTCTAAAGGTATTTTAAAAGCTATCGCTGTTTTATTTTTTATAACATTGAGTTGTTTTTTAATATACGAACTTTCAACTGTATTAATTTACATTATTTTATCTATCGTTTTTACTTTAATTGTAAATCCTGTTGTCTTGTTTTTAAAGAATAAATTAAAATTTAAAAATATTTTGGCAGTAATTACAACTCTGTTTTTATCTTTTCTTATAATTATAGGCTTTATATTATTATTTGTTCCTTTGATAATTTCACAAGGAGAAAATCTTTCTTTATTAAACATTCCTTCTTTACAAAAAAATTACACCACGCTTATTGAAAATTTATCTATTTACCTTACAGATTATAATATTGATTTTTTAAAAATTTTAAACTCTATAAATTTAGACTCTAGTTTCAACTTTATTCCAACCCTTATAAATAATTTAATTAGCACATTGGGAAATTTAGGAATGGGTCTAGCTTCTGTCTTTTTTATTTCGTTTTTCTTATTAAAGGATAGAGTTGCTTTTTTTAAAACTTTCAAAACTATTTTGCCTATTAACCAAAAAAACAAAATATTGGTTTCATTAGACAAAATAAGCCATTTACTAACCCGTTACTTTGTTGGATTACTGTGCCAACTATTTTTAATTTTCTTGTTTAATGGTATTGTCTTCTTAGTTTTTGGAATAGAAAACGCATTTATAATTGCTCTATTATGTGCAATATTAAACATTATCCCTTACGTTGGTCCTTTGTTAGCAATGCTTACAGCTTCAACTCTAATACTTATTAGTGGTATTTCTGCAGACTTTATAAACATAACTTTACCTACAACTTTATATGTTGTAATAGGAATGTTTATTGTTCAACTAATTGATAACAACATAAATCAACCAATTATTTTCTCAAAAAGCACAAAATCGCATCCATTAGAAATATTCTTAGTCATCTTAATTTCTGGGGTTCTTTTTGGTATAGTTGGAATGATTGTTGCAATTCCAACTTACACTGTTTTGAAGGTAATTAGCAAAAACTTTTTTCCTAACAATAGTATTGTTAAAGTACTTACTAAAGATATTTAAATTGCAAATCAAGAATTTACTAAAAACCGAAATTCAAGAATTTATAAATATAAATCTAGATGCTAGTATACAATTACTTGCTCTAAAAAAAAATCCTTTTCCCGAGGTAAATTATGCGGATATAGTTAACCAAATTGGTGCAAAACAAAAAGCAAAAACAAAATTACCAACTTGGTTTAAAACGCAAGAAATTGTATTTCCGGCAAAGATATCTATAGAACAAACCTCTTCAGAAAAAACAGCAAAATATAAGGCAAATTTAGTTGCTGGAAAAACACTTATTGATTTAACAGGAGGTTTTGGTATTGATGATTATTATTTTTCAAAAAAGATAGCCAACGTAACACATTGTGAAATAAACGAAGATTTGTCTAAAATTGTCGCACATAATTTTTCAAAATTAGAAACAAATAACATAAAATGTATTAATATTAATAGTACTGATTTTCTTAACCAAACAAATCAAAATTACGATTATATTTATGTAGATCCGTCTCGAAGAAGTGATCTAAAAGGGAAGGTTTTTTTGCTCCAAGATTGTGAACCAAATGTTCCTGAATTACTTTCTTTATACTTTTCTAAAACTAAAAATATTCTTGTAAAAACTGCACCTATTTTAGATATTCAAGCAGGAATCAATCAACTAAAAAATGTAAAAGAAGTGCATATTGTAGCTTTAGAAAATGAAGTAAAAGAGTTACTTTGGAAATTAGAAAAAAATTATGCTGGAGCTGTTACAATTTTCTCTGTAAATATCGAAAAAGAGAATATTGAAACAGTAGAAACAACTTTTAGTAAAGAATATAGCGCAACTTTTTCTTTACCAAAAACGTATCTGTACGAACCAAATGTTTCACTATTAAAGTCAGGAAATTTTAATGCAATTTCAACCCATTATAAAATCGATAAATTACATTTACATTCCCATCTTTATACTGCAGATGAAAAAATAGATTTTGCAGGAAGAACTTTTAAAATTGATAAAATAATTCCTTTTCAAAAAAAAGAAATTAAAGAGGAGATTATAAATTCTAAAATGAATGTTACTACTCGAAATTTTCCGTTGAAAGTAGAAGAAATTAAAAAAAAATACAAAATTAAAGATGGTGGCACTGTTTATGCCTTTTTCACAACAAATATAAAAAACCAAAAAATAGTTTTAATTTGCACAAAAATTTAAAAATGAAACACATTTTCTATCTAATGTTATTTTTACCTTCATTACTATTTTCGCAATCAGATGATTGTTTTTATTACATGAATGTATCCACTGACTCAATATCTATTAAAGTTTTGAATGAAGAAGTTATGTATGAGAGAATTTATGGAAATTCTGAAGAAATAGTCCTATTTAAGCTTTTAAATAACGATGGTGTGCCAATAGTTAATGTACAATTACTTCAAAAAAATACTGATTTTATACCTACAAACTGTTTTAACAAGTCTTCCAAAATAGTTTTTCAATTAGTAAATGGCAAAATAGTAACTTTACATAGTATTACCGAAGACAACTGTGGAATTTTAAGTTATGAGGAAAAAGAAAAAATAAATACCAGACTTTTAGATGGTTATTTTGCATTTGCCAAAAACAATTATGAAGAATTAAAAAAATCACCTATTTCATTAATGAGAATTCAGTTTGTAGGACAAGCTAAAGAATACGTTATTAATAGTGTAATAGAGTCTGAATTTCAAAACAAAATATATTATCCTGAAAACATATTTGTATCCTTTTTAAAATGCATTGAGTAGTTTTTTTGAAATAATTAAATAAATATTAGAATAAAACAAAATCTTTTCTGATATTTGTAAATCAAAATATAAACATGAATACATTTTTAAATAATACTTGGTGGTGGAACAACTTACTTCAAACGACGTGAGCGAATCCTACTATAGTATAATTTAATCTAAATACATAGAAAAGGCTTGTCAATCACGACAAGCCTTTTTTTTATGCACTATTTTTAAAATAACAAAAGAATGAAAACATACACTTTACATACTTCTTACAAACAAATATTAGCAGATACAATAACTCCTGTTAGCGTTTATTTAAAAATAAGAGATAAATTTCCTAATAGTATTTTACTAGAAAGTTCAGATTATCATGGAAACGACAATAGCTTCTCCTATATCTGTTTCAATCCTATTGCTAGTTTTAAAGTAGAGGATAACAAAATAGAAACTAATTTTCCAGATGGCTTTTCAGAAATTATTCCCATAGACAAAAATGTAAATGTAACTAACGAAGTTGAACAGTTTTCAAAGCAATTTAAAACCAACGAAAATAAGTTCAAGTTTATTACGCAAGGTTTATTTGGCTATATTTCTTATGATGCAATTCAATATTTTGAAAAAATTAAAATCGCAAATAAAGCAACTGAAAATAAAATTCCAGAAATATATTATGCCGTTTATCAAAATATTATAGCAATAAATCATTTTAAAAATGAAGCATATATTTTCTGCCATTCCTATGAAAATGAAAATAACACAAACGAAATCCACCAATTATTACAAGCTAAGAACTTTGCTTCTTTTACGTTTACCAAAGCTGGCGAAGTAGTTTCTAACTTAACAGATAATGATTTTAAAAACTATGTAAAATTAGCCAAACAACATTGCCAGCGCGGAGACGTTTTTCAATTGGTTTTGTCTAGACGCTTTTCTCAAGATTTCAAAGGGGATGAATTCAATGTGTATCGCGCTTTAAGAAGTATTAATCCGTCTCCATACCTATTCTATTTTGATTATGGAAATTTTAAAATATTTGGGTCTTCGCCCGAAGCGCAATTAGTTATCAAGGATAATCATGCTGAAATTCATCCAATTGCTGGAACTTTCAAGAGAACAGGAAAGGATGAACAAGATGCAGAATTAGCAAAAAAACTTAGTGAAGATCTAAAAGAAAATAGTGAACATGTAATGCTAGTAGATTTAGCAAGAAATGATTTGAGCCGAAATTGTATCGATGTGAAAGTAGAAAAATATAAAGAAGTGCAATTTTTTTCTCATGTTATTCATTTGGTTTCAAAAGTAACCGGAACATTAAAACCAAAACATACTTTTATGGAATTAGTTGCAAAAACTTTTCCGGCTGGAACTTTAAGTGGTGCTCCAAAATATAAAGCAATGCAATTAATTGAATCAATTGAGAAAACAAATCGAAGTTTTTATGGCGGAGCAATTGGCTTCATGGATTTTGAAGGCAATTTTAATCACGCAATCATGATTCGAAGTTTTTTAAGTAAAAACCACACCTTACATTTTCAAGCTGGAGCAGGAATTGTAGCTGATTCGTCGGAAGAAAACGAAACGCAAGAAGTATACCATAAGTTAGGTGCTTTGCAAAAAGCCTTGGATTTAGCAGAAACGATTTAAAAATTAAAAAATTTAATAATTAAAAAATTTAAAGATTATTATGAAACTAATTTTTCAATCTTATAATCCTTCAATCTCATAATCAAAAAAAAATGAAAATAGTAATCATAGACAATTACGATAGTTTTACTTATAATTTAGTCCATTATTTAGAAGATTTAAATGCAAAAGTTACTGTGTATCGCAACGATGAATTTGAATTAGAAGAACTCGATAAATTTGATAAAATTTTACTTTCCCCTGGACCCGGAATCCCTGATGAAGCAGGTTTATTAAAAGATGTAATCAAAAGATATGCAAAAACTAAAAGCATCTTTGGTGTTTGCCTTGGTTTACAAGCTATTGGTGAAGTTTTTGGAGGAACATTAACTAATTTAGAAAAAGTGTATCATGGAGTTGCCACAAAAGTCTCGCAAATTGAAGACGATTTTATTTTTAATGATTTACCTAAAGAAACCATAGTTGGTCGCTATCATTCTTGGGTAGTTTCAAACGAAAACCTTCCTGAAGATTTAATTGTAACTAGTGTAGATGAAAACGGACAAATAATGTCTATGAAACACGCTATATATGATGTTCGTGGTGTGCAATATCATCCAGAAAGTGTACTAACTCCAAATGGGAAAAAAATATTAGAAAATTGGCTTAATAATTAGTGTTCGAAGTTTCTTAATTAGTATTCAGTCTGTAAAATTAACATAATATGAAAGTTACCTTAAATAGATTAATCAATCACGAAATACTTTCAAAAGCAGAAGCTAAAGAAGTGTTAGTAAATATATCTGCCGGAAATTACAATCCAAGTCAAATTTCGGCTTTCTTAACCGTTTACATGATGCGTAGCATAACTATTGAAGAACTTTCAGGTTTTAGAGAAGCTTTGTTGGAGTTGTGTATTCCTGTTAATTTTTCAGCCTACAACACCATTGATCTTTGTGGAACTGGTGGCGATGCAAAAGATACATTCAATATTTCTACTTTAGCTTCATTTATTGTTGCTGGAGCAGGAATTAAAGTTGCAAAACATGGAAATTATGGTGTTTCATCTGTTTCTGGTTCAAGTAATGTAATGGAAAAAATGGGTGTGAAATTTACTAATGATCTTGATTTCTTGACCAAATCAATAGAAGAAACAAACATTGCAATTTTACACGCACCTCTATTTCATCCTGCAATGAAAAATGTAGGGCCAATTCGTAAAGAATTAGGGGTTAAAACATTCTTCAATATGTTGGGACCAATGGTTAATCCGTCTTTTCCTCAAAATCAAATGGTTGGTGTTTTTAGTTTAGAATTAGCTCGAATGTATGCGTATTTATACCAAAACACAAACACTAATTACAGCATTTTGCATGGATTGAGCGGTTTTGATGAAGTTTCATTGACCGATGATGTAAAAATTATCACAAATGAAACAGAGCAAATTTTAAAACCATCCGATTTTAATTTTTCAGCAATAAAATTAGAAACTATCAAAGGTGGAAATACAATTGATGAAGCTGCAAACATTTTCTACAAAGTCATTTCAGGAAAAGGTTCAATAGAACAAAATAATGTAGTTTGTGCTAATGCTGCAGTTGCTATTCAAACTATAGAAAAATCCAGTTATGAAATTGCATTAAACCAAGCTCAAGAAAGTTTAAGTAGCGGAAAAGCATTTGGAAAACTAAATCATTTAATAACAATAAGTAAGTAGAATTTAAAGATTAAAAAAATTGAAAGATTGAAAGATTGAAAGATTAAAAAATTATAAATTATGATACAATCATTTGAAAAATTTAAAGTTTGTCAAAAAGGTATCCAATTAGCTAAGTTAATTTTCAAATTGATGGAAAATAAACCTTTTAAAAGAGAGTTTAGTTTTAAAGAGCAAATTAAAAGAGCAGTTATATCAATTACAAATAATATTGCTGAAGGATGTGAATATAATAATAACAAACAATTTATACGTTATTTAAAAATAGCAAAAGGAAGTTATGCAGAAGTTAGAAGTATGCTAGTTTTAGCAAAATAATTAGAATTACTATCCGCTTTAGAAATCGAAAAAAGTTACGACTTAAGCATTGGAATTTCTCAAAACATATCCAACTTTATAAAATACTTAAGCACAACTATCCAATAAAAATATATTGATTACAACAATCTTTAAATTACAAAAATGAACATCTTAGATAAAATTATAACCAATAAAAAACGAGAAGTTGCTTTAAAGAAAAGCATCATCCCTGTTTCCCAATTAGAAACTTCTGTTTTATTTAATGGAAGAACAAATTCAATGGCTAAATTATTAAAAAATAGTCTATCGGGAATTATTGCTGAACATAAACGTCGTTCGCCTTCAAAATTAGTTATTAATAATAGTCATTCCGTTGAAGATGTAGTTTTAGGTTATCAAAATGCTGGTGCTTGTGGAATATCTATTTTAACAGATGGCAAATATTTTGGTGGAAGTCTAGACGATTTGTTATTAGCAAAAGCTTCTATAAATATTCCTTTATTGCGAAAAGAATTTGTAATTGACGAATACCAATTATTAGAAGCTAAAGCAAATGGTGCTGACGCTATACTATTAATTGCAGCAGTTTTAAGTAGAGAAGAAATCAAACATTTATCTGAATTTGCGCAAAGTTTAGCATTAGAAGTTTTATTAGAAGTGCACAACCATGAAGAATTAGAAAAAGCCATTATGCCTAGTTTAGATATGATTGGAGTGAATAACAGAAATTTAAAAACTTTTGAAGTAAGTTTAGATTATAGCAAAGAATTAGCCCATAATATTCCCGACGATTTTGTAAAAATTTCAGAAAGTGGGATCAATTCAGTTGAGGCTGTTAAAGAATTACAACAATATGGTTACCAAGGCTTTTTAATGGGAGAACATTTTATGAAAATGGATAATCCTGGTGTAGCAGCTAGCGAATTTATCCGAAAAGTTTCTTTAAAATGAAACAAGTAAAACTAAAAATATGTGGCATGAAATATCCTGAAAATATTCAGGAAATTGCCTTATTGAAGCCTAATTATTTAGGATTTATATTTTGGGATAAATCAAGTCGAAAGTTCGATTTAAAAGAACTTCCGAAATTAGATACAAACATAAAAAAGGTTGGTGTTTTTGTAGATGCAACTTTAGAAGAAGTTCAAAATAAAATTGAAATTTTTCAATTAGATGTAATTCAATTACATGGTAACGAATCGGCTGAATTTTGTTTGGAATTAAGAAAAGAAAACATTAAAATTATTAAAGCTTTTTCAGTTGATAATGCATTTAACTTCAATTCATTAAAAGCTTATGAAAATGCAGTAGATTACTTTCTTTTTGATACCAAAGGAAATTTACCTGGTGGAAACGGAACTACTTTCGATTGGAAGATTTTAGAAAATTACAACTTACAAAAACCATTTTTTTTAAGTGGTGGCATTGGGTTAACCGAAATAGATAAAATACAAGAATTCCTTAATTCTCATTTAGAAAAATATTGCTATGCAATTGATATTAATAGTCGCTTTGAAATTGAACCTGGATTAAAAAACGTAACAGATTTAGAAAAATTTAAAAACATACTTTATGCAAACAAAATATAACGTAGACGAAAACGGATTTTACGGTAAATTTGGAGGTGCTTTCATTCCTGAAATGTTGTACCCAAATGTAGAAGAATTAAAAGAAAATTATTTGAAAATAATGGCTGAACCTGTTTTTCAAGAAGAGTGCAATGCTTTATTAAAACAATATGTAGGAAGACCTACTCCACTCTATTTTGCAAAGCGTTTATCGGAAAAATACAATACAAAAATCTATTTAAAAAGAGAAGATTTATGCCATACCGGCGCACATAAAGTAAACAATACTATAGGACAAATTTTAATGGCAAAGCGTCTTGGTAAAACTAGAATAATTGCAGAAACTGGGGCGGGCCAGCACGGTGTAGCAACGGCAACAGTTTGTGCTTTAATGGGTTTAGAATGTATTGTGTACATGGGTGAAGTAGATATTAAGCGTCAAGCGCCAAATGTAGCAAGAATGAAAATGCTAGGTGCTGAAGTTCGCCCAGCAACTTCTGGTTCAAAAACCTTAAAAGATGCAACTAATGAGGCTATTCGCGATTGGATTAATAATCCTATAGATACTTTTTACATTATCGGTTCTGTAGTTGGTCCACATCCTTATCCAGATATGGTAGCACGTTTTCAAAGTGTTATTTCTAAAGAAATTAAAGTGCAGTTATTAGAACAAGAAGGCAGAGAAAACCCAGATTATGTGATTGCTTGTGTTGGTGGTGGTAGTAATGCTGCTGGTGCTTTTTACGAATTTTTAGAAGATGAATCGGTGCAATTAATTGCGGTTGAAGCAGCTGGTCATGGTATTGATTCTGGTGAAAGTGCTGCAACTTCTGTTTTAGGAAAAATAGGAATTATTCACGGAAGCAAAACCTTATTAATGCAAACCGAAGACGGACAAATCACTGAACCTTACTCTATTTCTGCAGGTCTAGATTATCCAGGTGTTGGTCCGCTTCATGCACATTTACACGATACTAATCGAGCAGAGTTTATTGCGATAACAGATGAAGAAGCTATGCAATCTGGTTTAGCAATTTCAAAAATGGAAGGTATTATTCCAGCGATTGAAACTGCACACGCTTTTTCAGTTTTAGATAAAAAACAATTCAAACCAACAGATATTGTAGTTATCAATTTATCGGGAAGAGGTGATAAAGATTTGAATACGTACATCGATTATTTCGGATTTTAATTTAAAGTAAATAGAAAAATGAACAGAATAAATAAAACATTACAACAAGATAAAAAACTGCTTTCTATTTATTTTACAGCAGGTTATCCAAAATTAAACGATACCGTTTCCATAATTGAAGAATTAGAAAAAAACGCTGTTGATATGATTGAAATTGGTCTGCCCTTTTCTGATCCTTTAGCAGATGGCCCAACTATTCAGGAAAGTTCGACTCAAGCAATTAGAAATGGAATGACAACTTCGCGCTTATTTGAACAATTAAAAGATATTCGTAAAACGGTTCAAATTCCGTTAATTATTATGGGATATTTTAATCCAATGATGCAATTTGGAATGGAGAAATTTTGTCAAAAATGTGCGGAAGTTGGAATTGACGGCTTAATCATTCCCGATTTACCTTTAAATGTTTACGAAAACGAATATAAAGTAATTTTTGAAAAATATGGTTTGAAAAATGTTTTTTTAATCACACCACAAACTTCCAAAGAACGTATTGCTCAAATTGATGCTATTTCAGACAGCTTCATTTATATGGTAAGTTCGGCTGCTGTTACTGGAAGTCAAACTGGATTTGGAAACGAACAATTAGATTATTTCAAAAGAATTTCAGATTTAAATCTAAAAAATCCACAAATTGTAGGTTTTGGAATTAAAGATAAGGAAACTTTTTCGCAAGCAACAAAACACCAAAAAGGAGCTATTATAGGAAGTGCTTTTATTACTTATTTAAAATCGAATACTATTTATTCTTTGAAAAATTTCATAGGTTTAATTAAAAAATAAAATACCAAATGAATATAGAAATACGTAAAGCTCTTGAAAAAGAAATTGAAGTTTTATTAAGTTTTGAAAAAGGAATAGTAGAATCCGAAAGACCATTTGACCCAACTTTAAAAAATGATGAAATTCATTATTATGATTTAATTGAACTCATCAAGTCTTCAAATGCTGAAGTTTTAGTAGCCTGTAAAGATGGAAAAATAGTAGGTTCAGGTTACGCAAAAATATTACCTGCAAAACCATATTTAAAACATAATTTGTATGCTCATTTTGGCTTTATGTATGTAAAACCCGAATTTCGTGGTAATGGGATTATTCAAAAAATCCTACATGAACTTAAAAATTGGACGGAAAGTAAAAACATAACAGAAATTCGTTTAGAAGTATATGATGAAAATACAACAGCTAAAAATGCCTATTTAAAAGCTGGATTTAAATCTCATATTTTAGAAATGCGTCTCGAAATATAAAAAAATTATAGTTCTTTAGTTTTTACTCTATTTCATATTTAATTAATTATCAGAAAATTAATTAAATATTAACAGAGCTTTGTAACTTTTTGTAAAACTTGTCGTATAATTACCCCAACCAAACTTTAATTATGGAATTTTTAGAAAACTACGAACCCTTACTCAAAGCTTTCTGGTACATTGCGTTGCCTGTCAGCTTATTTTTTGGACTGCAAACTATTATGACATTTGTAGGTTTAAGTGGTGGAGAAACCGATATGGATTCTGATGGTGGAAACACTGGAGATATGCCTTTCGAAATTTTTACCCTTAGAAATCTTATTAACTTTTTATTAGGATTTAGTTGGACTGGAATTTCCTATTACAACTCAATTGAAAATAAATCAGTTTTAATTTTAATTGCTGTTTTAGTTGGTTTATTGTTTGTTGCTCTTTTCTTTTTCTTAATCAAGCAAATTTTAAAATTATCTGAAGATAATAGCTTTAAGATTGAAAATGCACTAAACAAAACAGCCGAAGTTTACATTACAATTCCTGAATCAAAAGCAGGAAAAGGAAAAGTCCAAATTAGCATCAATGGAGCTTTTCATGAATTAGATGCTATTACAAAATCATCAGAAAAAATACCTTCAAGTTCAGCTGTAAAAGTTGTTGCCATTGAAGATAACTTATTAATTGTTGAAAAAATTTAAATCCAACTAAACTATGACTCAAATTATTATTATCGTTGTTGCAGTATTTGTATTATTTGTAACATTTTTAACCCTAGTCTCAAGATATAAAAGATGTCCTTCTGATAAAATTCTTGTAATTTATGGAAAAACTGGTGGAACTTCTGCTAAATGTGTTCACGGTGGTGGAGCTTTTATTTGGCCTGTAATTCAAGATTACCAATACTTAGATTTAAAACCTATTTCTATAGAAGCTAACTTAACAAATGCACTATCTCGTCAAAATATTCGTGTAGATGTACCTTGTCGTTTTACAATCGCTATTTCTACAGAAAGTGAAAGTATGAATACAGCTGCAGAGCGTTTATTAGGACTTACTCCAGATCAAATTCAAGAATTAGCTAAAGACATTCTTTTTGGTCAATTGCGTTTAGTTGTCGCAACTATGACGATTGAAGAAATTAATTCTGACAGAGATAAATTCTTGGAAAACATTTCTAAAAATATTGATTCTGAATTACGTAAAATTGGTTTAAAACTAATCAATGTTAACGTTACCGATATTAAAGATGAATCAGGCTATATTGAAGCTTTAGGAAAAGAAGCTGCTGCAAAAGCGATTAACGAAGCTAAAATTTCGGTTGCTGAACAAGAAAAAATTGGAGAAACTGGTAAAGCAATGGCTGATCGTGAAAAAGACGTTCAAATTGCAGAAACTCATAGAGATAGAGATGTTAAAATTGCGATTACCAATAAAGATAGAGAAGTAAGTATTGCTGCTGCATTTAAGGATGAAAGTATTGGAAAAGCAGAAGCATTAAGAGATACTCGTGTAAAAACATCTGAAGCAAATGCAATTGCCATTCAAGGAGAAAATGAAGCTAAAATTGCCATTGCAAAATCTGAAGCAACAAGAAGAGAACGTGAAGCTGAAGCATTACGTATCGCATTAGCTTCTGAAAAAGTACAAAGTGCAAAAGCATTAGAAGAGTCTTATGTTGCGGAACAAAAAGCGGAAGATGCACGTGCCGAAAGAGAACGATCTACTCAAAATGCCAATGTGGTAATTCCTGCTGAAATTGCTAAACAAAAAGCGATTATTGATGCACAAGCTGAAGCTGAAAAAACTAGAGAATTAGCAAAAGGTGAAGCTGATGCAATTTTTGCAAAAATGGAAGCTGAAGCAAAAGGTTTATATGAAATCTTAACTAAACAAGCTGAAGGTTACCGTGAAGTAGTTAGTGCTGCTGGTGGTGACCCGACAAAAGCTTTCCAATTATTATTAATTGAAAAATTACCTGAATTGGTTAAAACTCAAGTGGAAGCTGTTAAGAACATCAAAATTGATAAAATCACTGTTTGGGATTCTGGAAATAATGCTGATGGTAACGGTTCTACAGCTAACTTCGTTTCTGGAATGATGAAAACAGTTCCACCATTAAATGATTTATTCAATATGGCTGGATTAAATTTACCAACATATTTAAAAGGTAATGATAAAACTGAAGAAGTAAAACCAACTGCTTCTGATGACATCACTCCTAATGAAGAAGTAAAGTAACATAAAAATACTATAATCCCAAATTCAACTATGAGTTTGGGATTTTTTCTTACATTTACTTACATATTAATTTATATTATAAATGGATTATATTATTCAAACTTCAAATTTAGATTTTCAATATTCAAAGCATAAAAAAATATTAGAAAATTTATCTATAAATGTTCCTAGAGGAAGTATTTATGGTTTTTTAGGTCCAAATGGTGCAGGAAAATCTACTACTATGCGTTTGTTAACTGGAATAATTCCTGATGATACAAATTCAATTTCATTATTTGGAAGTTCGATTAATGAACAATTACCATATGTTTTTGAAAAAATAGGATCACTCGTTGAAAGTCCAGCTTTATATCTTCATTTGTCTGGATATGATAATTTAAAATACATTGCTGTTTTAAGAAAAATTGATTTACCCAAAATAGATGAAGTATTAGAGTTAGTTGATTTAAGTTATGCAAAAAAACAAAAGGCTAAACAATATTCTTTAGGAATGAAACAACGTTTAGCAATTGCTATGGCTCTTTTAAGCGAACCTGAACTGTTATTTTTAGACGAACCTGTTAATGGACTTGATCCTAACGGAATTATTGATATTAGAAAACTTCTTTTAAAGATTAACAAAGAAAAAGGAGTTACCATTTTTGTATCCAGTCATTTATTGAGCGAAATTGAAAAAATGTGTACTCATGTTGGAATAATTTCTAAGGGTATATTGAAATTTGAAGGAACAATTGATGAACTATCTAAAAAATTTGATAATTGCAAAATCCAAATTACGATTGACAATGCTGAGAAATGGTTGCCAAAACTTGAAGGGAAATATAAAAATGTTGTTTTAGAAGAACTTAATAAAATATCGATTGAGTTAAACAATACTTCTGAAATTCCTGTCTTTGTAAAAGACATTATAAATGATGGCGTTTTATTATATGAGTTAAAAATTATAGAAGGGTTAGAGCAATGGTTTATGAATTTAATTGAAAACTAACATGAAAAAATATATCTCAAACCTAAATATTGCCCTTAAAGGAGAAACATTAAAGAAGAAAGGAACAGGAATTTATACTTCATCATTTATAATTGGTGTTTTTATGCCAATTGTCTATTTTTTATTCAATATTTTTTCAGATAAAAAGACAGAATATGGAGCAGATTTTAACTTCATAACTAATTTTGTTCATGAAGTAATTAATCCTTTAGCTGTTTTTTTTCTTCCATTAATAATCATAATAAATGCAAGTAAGATTGCACAATTGGATCATAAAAATGGTGGATGGAATTTAATGGAAACACAACCGTTACAAAAATTTTCAATTTATTTTTCTAAATTAATTGTACTCTTTATTGCTAATTTTATCGTAATTTTTAGTTTCTTTATTTCAAGTGTTTTATTAGCTATGTTACTTTCGCTATTTATTGAAATACCTGAATATGTTAGTTTTCAAATTGAGCTTTATTCATTAATAAATTTATTAGTAAGAGTTTTTGTAGCTAGTATCTTTTTAACTTCTTTACAGTATTTATTATCGGTTTTAATTCCAAGTTTTATATGGTCATTACTTATTGGATTCTTTTTACTGATTTCTAATACAATCTTATCAAGTTTTAATTTGATTCCAGATTGGTCACCTATAGAAATATTAAACAAAATATCCATTTACAAAGAAGGAAGTGATATCGGAAATTATTTTTTGTATACAGAAACCATGAGCATTATTTTAGGCTTATTTACAATGTATATTGGTTTTCAATGGTACAAAAACAAGAGTTTTCTAAAAGCATTTATTTCACCTTCTAAAAAGACGGCTTTAAGTGCTCTTGTAGTAATTTTTTGTGTTTTATTAAGTGTTTTAATTTTAAAACCTAATCAATATAAAGAGATAAAATCAACTATTTTAGCCGGAACAATAGAAAGTAATTCAAACTTTAAGCAAGCCTATATAATTCATCCAAAAATTGGAGATACTCTTTGCTCAATTCCGATTAAAAATAATAAATTTAATATCTCTATAAAATCTAAATTGCCATTAGATGAATACCAAATTGTAATAGACAATTCATTTGCATTTAATTTAGTTATGTCTAATAATGATAGTATATTCACTATAATAAAACATATAGATAATAAATTAGTAACTAAATTTTTAGGTACACGCTTAGCTGAAAATCAATACAAAAAAAGTAACTCCTTAAATTGGAATATAATAGGATATTATCTAGAACAAAATCAACTGCTTGATGAACCCAAATTATTTTTTAATGACCTGAATGATGAATGGGAAAAAAAATACTTAAGTACTAATGATTTTAAAACCCGTGACAATTATATTCCTAAAGCTGATTTTATTGAATTAGAAAAAAAGCTTATTAGCTTAGAATATTTGAATTATATAAATGAATATTTAGATAAAAGAAAAAGTTTATACCCAAATATAAAAACTAAAATTCCTTCAAACATACAGCAAATAAAGAAAGAAATAAAATTAGATGACGAAACATTAATTTCTCATGATTCATATTTAAAATATATTGCTTACGAAGTTTGCAAAAATGACAACAGAGATATTGATACAAAAATTAAAGAAATTGAAAATATTTCTAAACTAAAAGAAAGTAAGTTTAAAAACCGATTGCTTTACTCCTATTTAAAAACAAATCTAGAAGGTGCTACAAGTAGTGATGAACGTAAAAACATCATAACATCATATGCTGATTATATTACTGATGCAAAATTAAAAACCAATTTAGAAAATAATTTTAGAACGTTTGAAAGATTAGGAAAAGGAAATGAAGCCAGAGAAATAGCTTTAAAAGACTTAAACGGAACACTTTTAAACCTTTCTAAGTTCAAAGGAAAATTTATTGCTATTGATGTTTGGGCAACTTGGTGTGGACCATGTAAATACGAATCTCCTTATTTTGAAAAAATGGCTATAAAATATAAAAAAGAAAATGTTGTTTTTGTAGCAATGAGTAGTGATAAAAACGAAAAAGCATGGTATTTAGATGCTAAAAACAAATCAAAGTCAGTGCAACAATTTCATTTGGAAAATGCAGTTGCTTTTTCAAAAGATTATAATTTTAATAGTATTCCCAGGTTCATTTTAATAGATGATAAAGGAAAAATTTATAATGCATCAATGCCTAGACCAAGTGAGGCTTCATTTGAAATGGTTTTGAGAAAAGCATTAAATCTAAATGATTTAAATTAAATTTTAAAATCCCAAATTACATATGTCAATTTGGGGTTTATTTATTTTTATTGATAATAAATACTAGTCCTTTTTTACGTATTGATTTAAAAATTAGTAGTTTTGATAAGATATAAATTGAAATAAATAAATGAATGTTCCTCACAAAAAACTAAACCAATTAGCTTCAACTGCTATTTGTGGAAATGATATAAGCTCTTCTGTTTTATATGTTTCTGCATTAGCCATTGCTTTTGCAGGACAATATGCTTGGATAACTTTACTAATTGTATCCTTTGTATTGTTTCTTTTTAGAAAAATATATGGAGAAGTTGTTGGTGCTTTACCTTTAAACGGTGGTGCTTATAATGCCCTATTAAATACAACAAGTAAAGGAACTGCATCATTAGCAGCAACTTTAACTCTATTGTCTTACATGGCAACAGCTGTTATTTCTGCAAATGAGGGAATTCATTATTTACATCATTTATTTCCCATTTTACCAATTATCCCTGTAAGTATAGTTCTTTTATGTGCTTTTGCTGTGTTAGCAATTATTGGAATATCCGAATCGGCTAAAGTGGCAATTGGAATTTTTATTTTCCATTTATCCTCTCTAGTGGTTTTAACTGCTTTTATCCTTTTTTACTTGGCTCAAAATGGTGTAGGAACATTTTTAGATAATTGGCATTTTCCCACTACTGGCGGAAGCATAACTGCAGCTATTTTTCTAGGTTTTGCAGCTTCTATGTTAGGAGTTTCAGGATTTGAAAGTTCGGCTAATTTTGTGGAAGAACAAGAAAAAGGAGTTTTTCCAAAAACATTAAGAAACATGTGGTACATTGTAAGTATCATTAATCCATTAATGGCTCTTTTTGCATTGGCCTTATTTGCTATTCCCTTATTGCAAAGTGATGCCTACCAAAATACTTTATTAATTCAAATGGGCGAGCATGTTGGTGGATATTGGATAGCTACATTAATTGCTATTGACGCATTTTTAGTTTTAAGTGGTGCCGTTTTAACAAGTTTTGTTGGTGTAACAGGTTTATTAGAACGTATGACTTTAGACAGAATTTTACCTCCATTTTTCTTAAAGAAAAACAAAAAAGGAAGTTCCTATCGAATTGTAATTATGTTCTTGTTGCTTTCTATTTCAGTATTATTAATTACAAATGGCGATGTTCGATTATTAGCAGGTGTGTATACTATTTCGTTCTTATCTGTAATGGCTTTGTTTGGAATAGGTAACATTTTATTAAAAATAAAGCGCAACAGTTTACCAAGACCAGAAAAAGCTTCTTGGATTTCTGTAATTATTGCAATTTTAGCAGTATTAATAGCTTTAATTGGAAATATAACGATGCCACCAAAAGAAGGATTGCCAAGTAATTTACAGGTTTTTTCTTATTATTTTGTACCTACTATTTTATTTATTTCGGTGATGCTAAACCGAACTATGTTACTAAAAATAACATTAAAATTATTAGATGCCTTTTTTGATCCTATTCGTAAATTTTCTGTTAATTCAGATAGAGCAATAAAACGCATTTTAACTAAAATAAACCAACAAGAATTCGTTTTTTTTACTAAAGGTGACAATATTGCGACTTTAAATAAAGTGATGCTTTATATAGAAAATAACGAACATACTAAGAAAATGAAAATTGTTACTGTTTTAGCAAAAGGACAAACTGGTCCGCCAAATTTAGAACAAGAAATTGATTTCTTAGATAGAGAATATCCTGAAATTGATATTGAACTTGTCATATTAGAAGGAACTTTTACGCCACAATTGATTAAAGAACTTTCAGAAAAATGGAATATTCCGGTCAACTTTATGTTTATTGGTTCCCCATCAGATAAGTTTCCCTATAAAATTGAACAATTAGGTGGCGTACGATTAATTATTTAAAAATTATTTTGAAAATACTATATATTATAAATCCTAAGTATTAAGCTTAGGATTTTTTTGTAATAGTTGTTCTATTTTAAGTATATTTGAAAAGCAAATTGTTTTTCAAACAGTTAACCTTGACTTTAAGGTGTATATAGTTCTAATATTTCGTAAAATATATTACAAAGAACTACTAAGAAACACCGTTCACACAAAAAGAAAAATCTTATGGAATATAGAATAGTAAAAGATACTATGGGCGAAATTAAGGTGCCTGCTAATAGCTATTGGGGAGCCCAAACAGAACGTTCGCGTACTAATTTTAATATTGGGAACGAAGCATCTATGCCTATAGAGATAATTCATGCCTTTGCTTATTTGAAAAAAGCAGCTGCAATGACAAATAATCAATTAGGCGTGTTAGCGGATGCTAAAAAAATATTGATAGTAAATGTATGCGATGAAATTATTGCTGGCAAGCTAGATAAAGAATTTCCTTTGGTAATTTGGCAAACTGGCTCTGGAACACATACAAATATGAACATAAACGAGGTAATTGCTAATCGGTCACATGTACTACAAGGACATAAATTAGGAGAAGGCACGCTATTTATTCACCCGAATGACGATGTCAATAAATCACAATCTTCTAACGATACTTTTCCAACAGCCATGCATATTGCAGCTTATAAAATGATAATAGAAACTACTCTTCCAGGTTTAGAAGCTTTGAGAGATACCTTTAACAGTAAAGCAGAAGATTTTAAAAGTATTGTTAAAATAGGTCGTACCCACTTTATGGATGCTACTCCCCTAACCTTGGGGCAAGAGTTTTCAGGTTATGCCCAACAATTAACAAATGGTAGCAAAGCACTTAAAAATGCTTTGGAAATAGTTCGTGCTTTAGCCTTGGGAGGAACAGCAGTAGGCACAGGACTAAACACGCCAAAAGGATACGATGTATTAGTAGCACAAAAAATTGCGGAGCTTACTGGTTTTCCTTTTATTACTGCGCCCAATAAATTTGAAGCAATTGCAGCACACGATGCTATGGTTGAAGTATCAGGAGCCTTAAAACGCTGTGCCGTTTCGTTAACGAAAATAGGAAATGATATACGAATGTTAAGTTCTGGTCCGAGAAGTGGAATTGGCGAAATCATTATTCCTGAAAACGAACCAGGTTCGTCTATTATGCCGGGAAAAGTAAATCCAACACAATCGGAAGCGTTGACTATGGTATGCGCGCAAGTAATAGGAAATGATGTTACAGTATCTATAGGTGGATCTAGCGGTCATTTTGAACTGAATGTTTTTAAACCACTTATTATCGCAAATGTATTGCAATCGGCTCGCTTATTAGGAGATGCTTGCACTTCTTTCAATACAAATTGTGCTATAGGAATTCAGCCTAATATTCCCTTACTAAAACAACACTTGGAAAATTCTCTAATGCTTGTAACAGCGCTAAATACACATATAGGGTATGAAAATGCCGCTAAAATTGTAAAGAAAGCACATGCAGAAAACATGACATTGCGCAAAGCCGCTGCTGAACTTAATCTTGTAACCAACGCACAATTTGATAAATGGGTAAAGCCAGAAGATATGTGTGGAGCAATGGACTAATTGTTATTACTTTTAAAAAGTTTTTTTTTAACACATAGAAACATTAAAATAGAGCACTTTTTAGTCCAATTATTGGGTCCACAATACTTTTTACTTCCATAAAGGAAAGTATTAAAAAACCTTATTTCTATGTGTTTTAATATATAATTACAACTAAAAATTTTTATATTTTTATAATGTTAAAGTCTCTACAAAAGGTTGTTAAATTCATTTTATTATATGCTAATTATTTTACCTTTACTAAGTAAAATAACATAAAATGAAACTTTTTATACTAGTATTAATTGCATTTATGAACAGTACAATAATTTACGATTTCAACAAAGATTCCTCCAAACGCGATTGGCTAATCATAGACGATGGTGTAATGGGCGGACAATCGCAAGGAAGTTTTGCCATTGATGCCGATGGAAATGGCGTTTTTCAAGGTAAAATTTCTTTAGAAAATAATGGCGGCTTTTCTTCTGTGCGTTACCAATTTGATAAAATACAAGTTACGAAAGACAATATAATTAGCATTCGATTAAAAGGCGACGGAAAAGACTACCAGTTTAGAGTTAAAGATAAAAGCAATGCTAATTACTCTTACATTACTACTTTTAAAACTACTGGCGAGTGGCAAACAGTAGATATAAAATTAACCAACTTATACCCTTCTTTTAGAGGAAGAAAGCTCGATTTGCCTAATTTTAACGGCGAATCTTTTGAAGAAATTGTTTTTTTAATTGGTAATAAAAAGAACGAATCTTTTAAATTAATTTTAGACAAAATAGATTTGAAATAATAGTTGCAACACACTAACTGTAAATTAATTGCTTATTCTCTACTCTTCTAAAATTAATTGAAACAAAAAATTATTAAAAATGGAAATTAGAGATATACTTATACAACAACAAGACTTTTTTAACTCCAATAAAACGAAGAATATACGCTTTAGGATAGAACAATTAACCAAGTTTAAAAAAGTTTTAAAAGAAAATGAAGAGTTGCTTTATAAAGCAATTTACGAAGATTTTGGTAAATCAGAATTTGAAACCTACGTTACAGAATTAGCATTACTATACGATGAAATCAATAATTGTATAAAAAACATGCAAAAGTGGAGCAAACGTAAAAAAGTCTCTACTGGACTTATCAATTTCCCTGCAAAAAGTTATATCCTTCCGGAACCACTAGGAACTACATTAGTTATTGGAGCGTGGAATTATCCATACCAACTTTCGTTAGTTCCATCCATAACAGCACTTGCTGCAGGAAATACAGTAATTTTAAAGCCAAGTGAACTTCCTGCCAAAACATCAGAAGTGATGGCTAAGATTATAAATGATAATTTTCCGAGCGCCTATTTTTATGTTGTGGAAGGTGGAGTTAAAGAAACAACCGAACTTTTGGAACATAAATTTGATAAAATATTTTTTACAGGCAGCATTCCTGTTGGCAAAATAGTGTACAAAGCAGCTGCAAGACACTTAACACCAGTTACGCTTGAACTTGGCGGAAAAAGTCCAACTTTTGTTCTTGCCGATACAAATATTAAAATGACTGCAAAACGAATTGTTTGGGCAAAATTTCTAAATGCCGGACAAACTTGTATTGCTCCAGATTATGTTTTAGTGGAAAAAGCAATTGAAGAACAATTTCTTGCAGCATTAAAAAGTGAAATTGAAGAATATTATAAAAAAAGCGAAAATATTGCCGAAAATTATTTAAGAATAATAAACACGCAAAATTTTGATCGTCTTAACGAACTAATCGATACCAATAAAATATATTGTGGAGGCACAATTAACAGAAACGAACGTTATATTAGCCCTACAATCTTGCAAAATATTTCGTTTGAAGACAAAATAATGCAAGACGAAATTTTTGGACCAATTCTTCCTGTAATAGCATTTACAAAACTAGAAGATGCCATAAAAATGGTAAAAGAAAGACCAAAACCTTTATCATGTTATATCTATTCAAAAAACAGAAAAACAATTGATAAATTACTAAATGAAATCTCTTTTGGCGGTGGAGCAGTAAACGATAGTTTAATGCATTTATCTAATAGTAATCTTCCATTTGGAGGCGTTGGACTAAGCGGAATGGGTAGTTACCACGGCAAAGCAGGTTTTGATACCTTTTCGCATTACAAAAGCATCTTAGACAAGCCATTTTGGTTTGAAAGTAGCATTAAATATGCACCCTACTCGCTAAAAAAATTGAGCTTAATAAAATGGCTTTTAGGATAACTACAAAGGCCTGACAAAGTAAACAGCCCGCTAACACACAAGTGCGATTTGTAACAATTGTAGGCTAGGCGTTCTGAATTTTAAACTTACAAAATATGATTGAAAGACTTCAAAACAAAGACACCAAAATAGCGGAGAAAATACGTGCGGTTTTTCAAGTATCGTATAAAGTGGAAGCAAAATTATTAAATGCTATAGATTTCCCACCGCTAAAAAGACCAATTGGAGATTATGTAAATTGCGAAAATGCGTTTTTTGGCTACTTAAAAGACAAAGAACTTGCTGCAGTAATTGAAATTATTCACAATCCTACTTATACACACATTAGAAGTTTGGTAGTAGATCCGTTTTTTTTTAGACAAGGAATTGCAAGTAAGTTAATGGATTTTACTTTAAAAACCTTTAACTCTACTCTTTTTATAGTTGAAACAGGACTAGCAAACGTTCCTGCTACTGACTTGTATAAAAAATTTGATTTTCAAGTAGTAAAAGAATGGGACACTGACCACGGAATTAGAAAAATAAAAATGGAACTTCTAGTAAATAATAAAAGTTAATAGCAAAAATAAAAAACACAAACTAAACACATATAGTTCCTACTAGCTCTTCGCCTATTCTACAATAAGAACAGGAACTCCACTTTTAATTTTAAAGAAGCATTTCCAGAACCATTTCAAAAAATAAATTTGTTTAAAAATCAAAAAAATAAAGTGCTTAACCCTAATAAAGTCATAGCCTAAGCGTCCAATTGTGCATTATAAATCCTTTTTTGTACCTTTGTGCATGTTATTTGATTTCATATAATTGTTAGTCTAACAATTATACATAAGATTTTAATTGAAAAAATCTTACCTTTTAATCATTCGATTTGTAGCGAAAGCTTTGTCATGCTTTGGAAAAATTCCATGTTAGTCAAAAAAATTTAAAACATTAAGATGCACACTATAGATTATATAATCTTTGTTGTTTACATGATTGCTATGCTAGGTGTAGGTTTTCATTTTTATAAAAAAAACAAATCTCCAGAAGATTTTTACGTTAGCGGAAGAAACATGAACAGTTGGCATATTGGTCTTTCTGTTGTGGCTACTGATGTAGGTGGCGGATTCTCTATTGGACTCGGTGGATTAGGCTTCACCATGGGAATTTCTGGTTCTTGGATGTTGTTTACAGGATTAATAGGTGCTTGGTTAAGTGCCGTTTTTTTAATTCCTAAAGTGAGTAAACTAGGACACCAACATAAATTTTTTACGTTTCCTCAAATTTTCAATCATTATTATAATGGAAAAGTAGCTTTACTGGCCGGAATCATTTCTGCTATTGGTTATATAGGGTTTACAAGTTCGCAAGTTTTGGCTGGAGCAAAATTAGCTTCTGCCACTATTGATGGATTAGATTTACAATGGGCTTTAGTAGTTATGGGTGCAATTGCCGTAGTTTATACTGCTGTAGGCGGACTAAAAGCGGTTATTTATACAGATACTATTCAATGGATTATCTTAATTGTAGGATTAGTTTTCATAGGAATTCCTATCGCATATAATGCCGTTGGTGGTTACGATGTAATTAAAGCAACTCTAGCACCAGAATATTTGTCGTTGACAAATGTTTCTTGGCACCAACTTTTAAATTGGTCTGTTACCATAATTCCCATTTGGTTTATTGGAATGACTTTGTACCAAAGAATCTATGCTTGTAAAGACGAGAAAGAAGCTAAAAAGGCTTGGTTTATTGCGGGATTCTTTGAATGGCCTATAATGGCATTTATGGGAGTAATTCTTGGAATGTTAGCCAAAGTAGCCGCTACACAAGGAATGTTTGAAGGAATTACAGATGCCGCTTCTATGGATAGTGAAATGGGATTGCCAATTTTATTAAGTACTATTCTACCTGTTGGTTTAATGGGATTAATGCTTTCTTCTTATTTCTCAGCAATTCTTTCTACTGCAGATAGTTGTTTAATGGCTGCTTCTGGAAACATTGTAACCGATATTATTTCGAAGTTTACAAAAAAAGAAATATCGGAAAAGAAAATGTTACAACTTTCACAAATTGTAACGCTTTTAGTGGGTGTTTTCGCTATTTTGTTAGCTTCTCAAATGCAAAATGTATTAGAGTTAATGCTCTACTCCTACGCTTTTATGGTTTCTGGACTATTTGTACCTGTTTTAGGAGCTTTATTTTGGAAAAAAAGTAATCCTACTGCTGCTTTCTGGAGCATGCTTTTAGGTGGTTCTACTACAATAGGATTAATACTTTCTAATAATAAATTACCATTAAATTATTCATTACCAGCACATTTAGACGCAAATATATTCGGAATTAGCGTATCTTTAATAACATTCATATTATTATCAAATTATCATTATAAAAAAACAAACCATGGAATTCAAAATAATTAATCCAGAAACTGGAGAAGACAAAACCTATACGCACCAAATAATTGCAAATTTCTTATTTACGCACTTAGAAGAATATGGTGATAAAGTAGAAGACATTTTAAAATGCATCGATTATGCCATGCATCCTGCTAAAGGAGGAAGCGTTATTGTGGGTTTAGACCATGATAAAATTGTAGGTGTTGTTATTTTAAACAATACAGGAATGAAAGATTTTATCCCTGAAAACATCTTAGTTTATATTGCTGTAGATAATAGCCAACGTGGAAAAGGTTTTGGTAAAAAATTAATGCAAAAAGCAATTGATACTGCCCAAGGAAATATTGCATTACATGTAGAACCTGACAATCCTGCAAAAGGTTTGTATGAAAAACTAGGGTTTACCAACAAGTATTTGGAAATGCGTTTAACGAAATAACACGATTTGGAAGAACTTATTCAATTAAGACAAGAATTACACAAATATCCAGAGGTATCTGGAAATGAGAAAGAAACCGCTAAACGTGTTTTAGATTTTCTTTTGAAATACAAGCCTAATGAAGTAATTACTAATCTTGGTGGAAATGGAATTTTAGCTATTTACAAAGGGAACGAAACAGGAAAATCTGTTCTTTTTAGATGCGAATTAGATGCTTTGCCTATTCAGGAAATAAATACATTCAAATATAAATCTAGCATAGACGGAGTTTCCCACAAATGTGGACACGACGGCCATATGGCCATTTCATGTGGACTAGCAAAAATGTTGCATGAAAACCCTTTAGAAAAAGGAACCGTTATGCTTTTGTTTCAACCAGCTGAAGAAGATGGTAGTGGTGCAAAAGCTGTAATGGCCGATTCAAAATTTAAAAATATTCAACCTGATTTTGCATTTGCTTTGCACAACTTACCAGGTTTTCCTTTACATCAAATTATTGTAAAAGAAAATGCTTTTACTTGTGCTGTAAATAGCATTATTATTCAATTAGAAGGAAAAACATCGCACGCAGGAGAACCAGAAAACGGAATTAATCCTGCTTTAGCTATAGCTGAAATTATTCAGGTTTTTAATTCCAAAATTCAAGCAGTTCTTTCAGCAGAAAATTATTGCTTAATAACTCCTATTCATATTAATATGGGTGAAAAAGCATATGGCATTTCTGCTGGTTATGGAGAAGTTCATTTTACGGTGAGAAGCGATAGTAACGCTTTTATGCAAAAAACGGAGAATGATTTAGAAAATATTGTTTCTAAAATAGCTGAAAAATATAATCTAAAAGTAAACATGCAATGGACAGAGAAATTTCAAGCCAATGAAAACAATAAAGAAGCGGTAAATTACATTAGAAAATTGGCTGCAAAGCTTGAATTAAGTGTTTTAGAAAAAGAACTTCCGTTTACATTTGGTGAAGATTTTGGCTTAATTATACAACATTTTAAAGGAGCAATGTTTGGTTTAGGTTCTGGCGAGAGCACTCCTTCACTTCATAACCCAGATTATGATTTTCCAGATGAAATAATGCAAACCGGTGTTTCTCTGTTTTATCAAATCACAAAAGAAATTTTAGATGCATAAAAATTCGGTTATAGAAATAAACCCTATAGCACATAAAGAAAATATCGATTTTCTAAAAAAAACATTTGGTAAAAAAGTCATTCTTTCTTCTGTTGTTAAAGGAAATGCTTATGGACATGGTTTAAAAGAATTTTCTACCATGGCTTATTCAAATGGTATTACTCATTTTTCTGTTTTTGATGTGGAAGAAGCTAAAATTGTTTTCGATACTTTAGGGAACAAAGCAACTGTTTTAATAATGGGTTTTGTGGCAGATGATGATTTACATTGGGTAATAGAAAACCAAATCGAATTTTTTGTTTTTGAACGTTACCGATTAGCAAATGCAACAAAAGTGGCTAAAAAATTAAAGATAAAAGCAATTATTCATATTGAAGTAGAAACAGGTATGAATAGAACAGGTTTTGATGTAAAAAACATTTCAAAAGTAGCACAATATTTAATAAAAGAAGAAAAAAGCATTAATTTCAAGGGACTTTGTACCCATTATGCTGGAGCAGAAAGTATTGCAAATTATTACAGAGTTACCAAACAAATAGAGATTTTTAACAAAGCCGAAGCAATAATGAAAACGATTGGAATTAAGCCAGAAATAAGACATTCTGCTTGTTCTGCGGCATCCATAATGTTTCCAGAAACTAGAATGGATTTAGTTAGGGTTGGAATTATTCAATATGGCTTTTGGCCAAGCACTGAAGTCTTAGTTAGCTATCTAAATTCTAAAAATAAAAAAATAGATCCACTACAGCGCGTTATTAATTGGAAAAGTGAAGTAATGAGTGTAAAACGCGTAAAGTCGGGCGAATTTATTGGTTATGGAACTAGCTATATGGCAAGGAATAATATGAAAATTGCAACTATTCCTTTAGGTTATTCCCATGGTTATAGTAGAACTTTGAGTAATCAAGGAAAGGTTTTAATAAACGGACAATGTTGCGATGTTATTGGCACCGTAAATATGAACATGCTAACTATTGATGTAACTAAGATAGAAAATGTTAAAAAAGGAGACGAAGTTGTATTAATTGGAAAACAAGAAAAATTAACTTTATCTGTAGCTTCCTTCAGTGATTTAAGTAATTTATTGAATTATGAATTATTAACTCAAATATCTAAAACAATACCAAGAAAAATTATAAAATAATGGCATTTATAAAACTATATAAAGAGAAATTAAAACACAATTATACCTTTTTAAATAAATTATTTAAAGAACGAAATATTGAATGGGGAGTTGTAACCAAACTTTTGTGCGGAAATACCATTTACATAAAAGAACTTATTGCACTTGGTGTTAATGAAATGCACGATTCTAGAATTAGTAATTTAAAAAAAATTAAAGAACTAAATCCTGCAATTAAAACATCTTACATAAAACCACCATCGAAACGAAATATTTCACAAATAGTAAAATATGCTGATGTAAGTTTTAATACCGAAATTTACACCATTCAAATGCTTTCTAAAGAAGCTAAACTGCAAAATAAAACCCATGGAATAATCATTATGATTGAAATGGGCGATTTGCGAGAAGGCGTTTTAGGAGAAGAATTACTCAACTTCTACGAACAAGTGTTTAGTTTACCAAATATTGAAATTAGAGGAATTGGAACTAATTTAAATTGCTTAAGCGGCGTTATGCCTACGCAAGACAAGTTAATTCAGTTAAGTCTTTACAAACAACTTATTGAAGCAAAATTTAATGTGAAAATTCCTTGGGTTTCTGGCGGAACATCTGTAGCTATACCGTTAATGCTAAAAAATGCAAGACCAATGGCTGTAAATCATTTTAGAGTTGGGGAAGCTTTATTTTTTGCTAAAGATTTATTTACAGGAGAAACCATTGAAGGCATGCACAATGATGTTTTTAAATTATATGCAGAAATTATTGAAATCACCGAAAAACCCAATATTCCAATTGGCGAATTGGGAGAAAATGTTGCTGGAAATACATTTGAAATCAATGAAGAAATAGACTTGAGTTCTACTTCCTTAAGAGCTATTTTAGATTTTGGCTTATTAGACATGCAACCACAATATTTAGCGCCAACAGACGATTCCATTACAATTATTGATTCCAGTTCTGACATGACAGTTATTGACATTAGTAATGCTAACAATAAGTACAAAATGGGAGATTTAGTTTCTTTTAACCTACAATATATGGGTGCTTTACACCTTTTAAACTCCAATTATATTGAGAAAGTAGTAAAATAAAGTATGGTAAAATTTACTTTTTGTAAATTTTACTTGTCTATATGTAAAATAAACTTTACATTTGGAATAGATTTAAATTTTTTTTTATGAAAACACATTTCTTATTTCCAAACAAGTTTAAAATTGTAGGTTGGATTTTATTTGTTCCGAGTTTTATTTTATTTGTTCTTAAAATACTCGAAGTATTACCTGATGGTGATGCAACTTCATTTATGAAGGTTAAAACTTTTGCTATTTATAATGAAGGCTTTTTTTTTAATAAAACTCGATATTTTCAAATGATTACAAATAATATTTCTGATGAAATCACTACTATTTGTATTATTATTGGTGGCTTACTTATTGGTTTTTCAAAATTAAAAAATGAAGATGAAATGATATCACAAATCAGATATGAAAGTCTGGTTTGGGCTACGTATTTTAATTATGCTATTTTTATTTTTTGTACTCTTTTTATTTTTGGAATGGTGTATTTGAATGTTTTATATTTTAACATATTCACTTTACTCCTGTTCTTCATAATCCGATTTCATTACAAAATTTATAAACTAAATAAAACCAATCAAGATGACCAATAATTTAAAAGTATTAAGAGCCATCAAAAGTATTTCTCAAGAACAATTGTCAAAACAAATTAAAGTAAGCAGACAAACCATCAACGCAATGGAAAAAGGAAAATATGTACCCTCTACTCTACTAGCATTAAAATTAGCTCTATATTTTGAAAAAAGAGTGGAAGAAATATTTACTTTAGAAGAGACAGATTAAAAAAAATACCAATCCATTTAATGCTTTACACCTTTTAAACTAAAATAATATTGAGAAAATTGTGGAATAAATAGTTCCAAAAAAATCTTATTTCTAATAAATTATTTGTTTTAATTTACTTTATACAATACCTTCGTAAAAAAATGTCCATAGAAAATCGTGTTAAATTAGTTGATGAATTATACGAAAAACTTGATTTTGAAATTGCAGAATTTCAAAAGCAAACAAAACTAGGCTGTGTTGCTGGTTGCGGAAAATGTTGTACAAAACCTGATATTGATGCTTCTCCTTTAGAATTTTTACCTTGGGCATTTCATCTTTTTCTAAAAGGTGAAGCAAAAATTATTTTAGATAAACTTAATATAAGAGAAAGTTCAATTTGTCATATCTATAGTCCTTTATCTTTATTAGATAACACATCTGGTAGCTGTAGTGAATACAAATACAGAGGTTTAATTTGTCGCCTTTTTGGTTTTGGAGCAACTAAAGATAAATATGGTTCTTTACGATTAGCAACTTGTAAAATCATAAAAGAAGGGCAAAAAGAAAAATTTGAAGCATCTGTTGAAAAAATGGCAAATGGGTTACCAGTACCAATTTTTACAGATTATTATATGAATTTATCGCAAATAGACTTTAAACTTGGAAATACAATTGTACCCATCAACGATGCTTTAAAATTAGCTATTGAAGAAGTTTTACAATACTATGCGTACAGAGATTTACCAGAAGGATTTCCTAATTGTGCTTAAATTTTAAACTTCTCTCCAATTACTTTTCGAATAGAAACAAAACCTATTTTTTCTAAATCAATTTCGGTGCGTTTTACCCAAATTAAATCTTGAATTTCGTCTGCGGCTGCAATAGAAATTAGATCTGTTTGTAACGCACATTCGTAAAAAATATCCATAGTTCTATATGGAACTTTTTTATATAAATAATTATTTGGTGCAGTTGTTATGTATTTTAAATCCTTTGGAAAAATATCTAGACCTAATTCCTCTTTGATTTCTCTACAAGCAGCTTCTTCTGCATTTTCTCCTGGATCTATAAATCCTCCAGGTAAATCTAATTTTCCTTTATCAGGATCTACGTTTCGCACTGCAAATAATACTTTGTCTTTAAAAGTAAAAATAATAGCTACGGCTGCTGCAATATTATGATAATAGGTAAAATCACATTCGTTGCAATTAAATTTTACATTATTTGGGAAACTAAAATTTTTGGATTGGCAATTAGGACAAGATTTGAAGAAAAGCATAGAAATTATGAATAGTTAATTAATGCGTTATGAACTACAAAGTAACAATTCATAATTTACAATTCATAACTCATAATTATTAATTCTATCTTTGTGCCATGCAAAATCACTTAGTAATTATAGGAACCGTTTGGCCAGAACCCACCTCAACAGCAGCAGGAACAAGAATGTTGCAAATTATGGAAGTGTTTCAAAAAGAAAATTATAAAATAACCTTTTTGTCTTCTGCAAGTAAAGGTGAAAATTCATTTGATTTAGAAAGTATTGGCGTCCCAACAAAAAATATTCAATTAAACGATTCTAGTTTTGATGTTTTAATTGTCAAATTGAACCCAACTATTGTTTTATTTGATCGTTTTATGATTGAGGAACAATACGGTTGGCGGGTTGCAGAAAATTGTCCGAATGCTTTACGAATGTTAGACACAGAAGATTTACATTTTCTCAGAAAAGCGAGAGAAGCAGCTTTTAAACAAAATAGAAATTTAGTATTTGAAGATTATATTACCGATGTTTTTAAACGCGAAATAGCTGCAATATATCGTTGTGACTTAAGTTTAATTATTTCGGAATTTGAAATGCAATTACTTACCGAAACGTTTAAAGTAGACGCTTCTATTTTATATTATTTACCTTTCATGGTAAATTCAATTTCAATTGATGAACTAAACGCTTTTCCAAAGTTCTCAGAAAGAAAGCATTTTGTAAGCATAGGTAACTTTTTACACGAACCAAATTGGCAAACTGTATTACAACTGAAAAAGCTTTGGAAATCAATCAAAAAAGCACTTCCTGAAGCCGAAATGCATATTTATGGCGCTTATGTTTCGGAAAAGGCAAAACAATTGCATACTGAAAAAGAAGGTTTTATCATTAAAGGAAGAGCCAAAAGTGTAGAAAGTGTTTTTAATTCGGCGAAAGTGTTGTTAGCGCCTATTCCGTATGGTGCAGGTTTAAAAGGAAAATTAGTAGAAAGCATGCAATTTGGTTTGCCTAATGTAACTTCAAAAATTGGTGCCGAAGCAATGCATGGAACTTTAAACTGGAATGGTTTTATTACTAATTCTGATGAGAAATTTATTGAAAAAGCTATTGCACTTTATTCGAATGAAGTATTCTGGAATACTGCTCAAAAAAATGGTGTAGAATTAGTAAATAAACGCTACAAAAAAGCTCTTTTTGAAACTGAATTTGTTTTAAAGATAAACGATTTGCTTTCCAATTTAAACAAACACCGAAACCAAAACTTTTTGGGACAAATTTTACAGCATCAAAGTCTGCAAAGCACAAAATTTATGAGCCGTTGGATTGAATTGAAGAATAAAAATTGAGAATTTGTTTATTTATTTATTCGTTAATTTGGATATTTAACTTTGAAATTCTAAACACAAAACCTTTTAAACTATTGACCATTTAGGCTTTTAAACCAAAATTTACCCGTGAATACTTTCTGATTTTCCGTAGCTTGCAATAATTTTTGCTTCTGCTTTCAACCATTCTTCCCAACGTTTTTTTACATCAATATCAGTTCCTAATTTATTTGCAAAACCTATAAAAGCAGTATAATGATTTGCTTCACTAATCATTAATTCTTTATAAAAAACGGCTAATTCTTTATCTGCAATAGTTTCAGAAAGCACTTTAAAGCGTTCGCAACTTCTGGCTTCTATAATTGCTGCAAATAAAAGTCTTTCTACAACATATTGCTGCCTACTGCCGCCTTTTAGCATGAAACTATACAATTCATTTACATAACTATCTTTTCGCTCCCAACCTAAAACCCAACCTCGTGCTTTTATAATATTATGCACTTGTTCAAAATGCTCCATTTCTTCCTTCGCAATAGAAATTAATTCGTCTATAATTTCAGTATGTTCGGGCAACATGGTAATAAGTGTAATACAATTTGTAACTGCTTTTTGTTCGCACCAAGCGTGATCTGTAAGAATTTCTTGTAAATTACCTTCTGCAATATTTGCCCAACGTGGATCTGTAGGAAGTTTTAATTTGAACATTATTTAAAAAAATTATGAATTATAAATGCAAATTTAAGAAGATTTACGCTCTAAACCTAAAGTAGAAATATCCCATATTTTTGAAGGAAGATATTGAATACAACCTTTATTTATTTCTAATGGACAATCAAAATTATTAGTATATAAACCTCCAGTTCCTAACCCTTGCGGTAATGAATTTTGTAAAGTATAGGTAAATTGTGTAATTGCGTTTAGGCCAATATTACTCTCTAAAGCAGACGTAATCCACCATTTAATATTCAATTTTTCGGCAATAGAAATCCATTCTAAAGTGCCTTTAAAACCCCCTACTAAACTTGGTTTTAAGATAATGTATTGTGGCTTTATTTTATGGAGCAATTGTTCTTTTTTTACAACATCAAACACACCAATAAGTTCTTCATCTAAAGCTATTGGCAAAGGCGTAATTTTACACAAATCTGCCATCGTGTCAGTATTGCCTTTTTGAATGGGTTGTTCAATACTATGTAATTTAAATTCAGCTAATTGCGTTATTTTACCTAAAGCTTCCTTTAAACTAAAAGCACCATTGGCATCTACCCTAATTTCAACTGTTTTGGCATCAAAATGACTTCTAATATAGCGCAATAAATCCAACTCTTTCTCAAAATCTATTGCACCAATTTTAAGTTTTATACATCGGAAACCTTGTGCCAATTTTTCTTCCACTTGTTCCTTCATAAAAGCCTCTTCTCCCATCCAAACTAAACCGTTAATTTCCATAGATTGTGTACCCAAAGTAAAGGCAGATGGAAACAACTCAAAAGGAGTTTTGGAAACCAAAGAAAGTAACGCCATTTCCACACCAAATTGAATAGACGGAAATTCAATTAATGCTTCCCAAAGCGCATCTTTACCTAAATGAATATTGGTACAAACCCATTGTAATTTTTCTTCATAATCAGGTCGGTCATCAATAGAAAGTGTTCGTAAAATTCCGCACTCTCCTATTCCAACTTTCCCGTTTTCTTCTAAAATTAAAAACCAAGTTTCCTTTTCTGTTAAAACTCCTCGAGAAGTTCCACTAGGTCTTTTAAAATTAAGAGTGTATTTTTTATATGTTGCCTTCAATAGAATTATAAATTAAAAATTATGAATTACGATTAGTAAACTTGAGCTTATATTTTAAATACCATTAATTCTTGTACTTAAATTTTGTAGTTAATTGTTACTTTTTTTCTTAATCTAATACTCTAAGAATCTTTTTAAAATTATCTGTAGGTAATTTATGTTTCTCAAATTTTTTAAAATCAATTTGAACTTGTTTTTCCCAAGTATTTCCAGTAAAAAGGCTTTCGTTTTTGTATTTTTTATGTAATTCTTTAGCTTCCGAAATTCTATCGGTAAAAAGATAAACATGTGCTAAATTCAAATAGAAGTTAATTTCTGAAGGTTGTAAGCGCAATCCTTTATTATACGTTTCTTCTGCTTTTGTAAATTGTTTTGTAAACAAATAGTAATCGCCTAAAATTCCATAATCTTTATAAGTTGCTCTATTTTTATTGAAAATATCTACTTGAATAATTTTAATAGCTTCTTGGTAATTTCCGTTATTAAATTCTTTAAGCGACTTTTCTCTAAACGTATCGTTAAACACATTTACTTCTCCTGATTTTTTCAGACTTTCCTCAGTAAATGATTCTATTACTTTATTTTTTTCAATTGGTAACAAATTATTAAATTCGGTATTGGTATATTTTGAACTTACTAATTCTAAGAAGTTTGCATAAAAAGCTTCTTTGTTTTTTAAATTAATTGCAACTGGAAACTTTTTAGCAAAATTAATAAGTTTATTTTTGGCTTCTACGTTCCAACCTCTGCTTGCTATATTGTCCACCCATGGAACAATTTCTAAAACTATTTTTTGATTCATTACCCAATTTTTACTTTCAAATCCAAACCATAAATAAGGAATATTATCTAGGCATTTTGAGTTTTTAAGTGCAATTAATTTAGTGTCTTTAGTTACTTTTTCTTTTTGAACCAAACATGCTAAATCTACATTTTCATCTTTAAAATAAACATTTGCGCCTTCGGCTGTTGAAAATATTGCATAAGTGCATTTGTCATTGCCAGAAATACTTGAAGTTAAAAAAACAGCTCCGGCGGCTCCTTGAGAAAATCCAGTTGGATCTGGAATTGCTTTTAAAATTGAAACTAAACTACTCGATAATTTTTGACTTTCATTGAGCAATGAAATTCGATACACAAACTCAGTTGTACCAATAGGTAAGTCTTCAGATTTTATTAAAATGCGCTTTCCAGCACTTAACGAGACTTCTTTTGAAGTTGCTCTTTGGTTATCCCAATATCCGTTTTGTTGCGCAAATGAAAAGGCTGAAAACAATAAAAATAATACGTAATGCTTCATTAGTGTTTAAATTAATTCAAAGCACAAGAACAACTTCAAAAATCAATTTTAAAAGTTTGCAGTTTGTTTTTGAGCTTGTTTTTTTTTATAGTTCTATACTTTCTCCTATTTCCAAAAGCATTAAATCTTTATCTTTATTAAAGAATTTACGTTTTGCTTCTTCATGGTTTATTTCGATATAACCAAAAGTATCGTAATGATAGCCTAAAATTTTATCACATTGAATAAAATTGGAAGCTATAATTGCATCTTCAACATCCATTGTGAAGTTATTTCCTATTGGTAAAATAGCTAAATCCAATTTAGTACGCATTGGAATTAACTTCATATCCATTGTCAAAGCAGTATCGCCAGCAATGTAAATATTTTTGCGTTCCCCTTCAATAATAAAACCACCTGGTTGACCGCCATAAGTTCCGTCTGGGAAAGAAGAAGTATGCACAGCATTTACATATTTTACGGTACCAAACTCAAAATCCCAACTTCCACCGTGGTTCATTGGATGAAAATTAAAACCTTTATTCCCATAATATGTTGCTATTTCATAGTTAGATACTATAACGGCATCTGTGCGCTTTGCAATAGCTTCTACGTCTAAAATATGATCTTGATGCGCATGTGTAACTAGAATAAAATCGGCTTTAAGCGAATTAATATCAATATGAGCCGCTTTTGGGTTTCCTGTAATAAATGGATCTACTAAAATAGTAACTTCGTCAACCTCAATTCCTATGCAAGCATGTCCGTAAAATGTAATTTTCATTTTTTTGTTATTTAGTGGTTCTTAAATAGTGCTTATCTTATAAAACTAAAGTTAACCAAAATAATAGGCTTAATGCAAAGGTACTTAAAGCTACTTTCTTAAGTTCAGGATCGAAATCATGGTATGATTTTGATTTGTGAATTTTAAAAACATGAATTATTATAGGTATATTTATAATCAAGATAGGAACAAAAGATGTTTTAGTAATAATAGAAAATAATAAAAATAAACTTGAAGCTAGAACTAACAAAAATTGATGGTATCTTTTGGCATTTTCTAACCCCATTTTTACTACTAAGGTGTTTTTTCCTGCTGCTTTATCATTTTCAATATCACGCATGTTGTTTAAATTTAAAACGGCTACGCTTAATAATCCAATTGTTGTAGCTGGAAGAAATAATTTCCAATCTAAAGAATGCGTAAATAAGAAATTGGAACCAATTACAGAAACCCATCCGAAGAAAATAAAAACAAATAAATCTCCTAAACCATTGTATCCATAAGCATTACTTCCAACCGTGTATTTAATTGCAGAACCTATTGAACCAACTCCTAACAAGATAAAAATCATGCTTAATGCAAAGTTTTCTTTTCCAAAAGCAACATAAATTAATGATAAAGCTAAGAGAAAGGTAATAACCGTAGTTATAAAAACTGCTTTTTTCATTTGGCTTGCCGAAATAATTCCTGCAGCAACTAAACGCTTCTCTCCTATTCTATTTACATCTGTTCCTTTTACTCCATCGCCATAATCATTTGCATAATTTGACAAAATTTGAAGACCTAAAGTTGTTAATAAAGCCAAAACAACTATTTTCCAATTAGAATATCCTTGATAATAAGCATAAGAACTTCCTACAATTATTCCCGAAAGAGATAAAGGTAATGTTCGTAATCGTGCGGCCTGAATCCAGTTTTTCATTTCTTAATTTAATTTTTAAATAACGCTATAAATGACAACGCATCCGAAAAGCATTGACAAAGGCGCAATTAATTGAACATATAAAGGTTTTAATTCTTCTGAAGCTCTAAAAGCGAAATTATGATGAAATCTTCTTGGTACAAAATAAAGCACAATAGAAGTTATTAGCATAAAAGCTCCAAAGATTTTAAATATTTCTGGAAATTTCGAATATTCTGCATAAATAAAAATTGCTGCTGCAGGAATCATTCTAATGGTAATTTCAGCATAATTAATAAAATTTGTACTACCAGCTTTACCAATTATTGATTTTGCTTTTAAAGGTTTGAATAGCATAACAAAACCAGCAACAATTAAAAACTGACCGAAAAGCACAATAATATATTTTGCTAAAACTACCATATTACATCCATTTTTTAGAACTCGTTTCTATTTGGTACAACCATGTATTACTTAATTGTGTAATTTGATTGTAAAAACCAGTTGTAAAAGAAATAGTTCCGCCTGCTGTGTAAAGATAGACACTTCCTATATTTAATCTTTTTTGCCAAAAAAACTGATTGGTTATAACGGCTTGAATCTTATAGGGCTCAATAATAGCTGTTTCAATATCCCAAAAACCAGATTGCACCAAAATAAATTGAGGCGTAACCATTAATTTGTAATTTTTATATAAACGCCAACAACTTAAGGTTCCAACCACTAAAAATAAAGATGCTAAGACATATAACTTTTCCCAAAGCAAGAAATATACAAATTCATTTACAGATAAAACAACTATAATTGGTAAAACAACGAGGAAAAGAAAACGAATCCAAAATTTTCGAATACTTGGATAATATACTTCTTGATTTGTAAATTCTTTGTTGTAAATAAAATCTAAAATTTGGTTTTTAACTACTTCCGAACAACCCGGAACTTCAATTCTATCTTTCTTTTTTTCTTTAGAATTTGCTTCGCTTGATGCTTGTTCTACTCTAATATTTTGAATGTCTAATTTTTCTTGAAAGTAATTCTGAGAAATTTTTATTAGTTGTACTTTAATGGGATTAATTATAGTGTTTCGAGTAGTAATTAATCCATAAGTTAGTAAAAGAGAACTTTTAGTTTTAGTGATACTAAAATCAAAATAACGAACAATTGTTCGCACGAGGTTAATAATAATAATCAGTAGAAAAATGAATAATAAGCCAATTAAAACTGAAATAATTACAGAGTTAAAATTAATATATTTTTGAATTCCAGTTGTATCAAACTTTTCTTCAAGATTAATGTACTTATTGTTTTCCCAAAATGTATTTGTTAAAAGAAATAACCAACCGAAAGTTTCTACATATTTTGAGGTTATTCCTGTTTTTAATAAAGTAAAAAAGCCAATTTTTATTGTTTTAGAACCTGTTGTAGGAACCGTTTCCTCCTGCAAAATATTAATCGTTTCTGTTTCGTTTAAACGTTCTATTGTTTCTTTTAGTTGATTTGCTATATAACTTGAAACTGCTTTAATTTCAACTTCTTTTTTTCCACTTCCAGCAGTATCGACATTAATTTCATACAATTTAAAAAATTTATGCAACAAATTCTGATTCAAATTAATTTGCTGAATTTTATGCAATTGGATACTAATTCTTGATTTTTTTAAAAACCCTTTTTCAATTATCAACTCTTTTGACTTATAATCAATTTGAAAAGTAAAATAATAATATTTTATAAACGTTATGAAAACTGATATCAAAAAAATAGCCACACCTAACCAAATTAATTTTCCATAAAACTTATCTGTATTCATTGCAAAAACAACAATTAAGGCAATAGATAACCGTATTGTTTTTTGTAGCGTAAAAACAAACAAAACTAGTATTCCTAATTTGGATTGTCGCTGAGGAATGGAAAAATCAAATTTCATTTTGCACATCTATTTGTATGGATGAATCTTCTTCTGATTCTTCTATTAAAGTATCAATTTTCTGAATAATCCAAATTTTATAACGTTGAGCGTCTTCTAAAGTTAGTCCGTTTATTTCTAAATCTGTAGAACTTCCACCAGCTGTAAACAACTCTAAGGACGCTAATTTAAAATAACGAGAAAACAATCCTTGGTGCAAAGCAACATGCTGAATTCTCTTATAAGGAATTATAGTTGTGGTTTGAGAAATTACACCCGATTTATAAATTGCATCGTGCTCGCGAAACACAAAACCTCTAAATTTGAAATTTAAGCTAGAAAACAAAAAACTTAATATAAAAAGTACTGTATAAGAAGCTCCAATTAATAACCAAATTCTGTTAGAAAATATTTCTTCATTAAAATACGACAACGCAAATAATCCAATACCTAACAAAGTAAAGATAATCCCAATATTAATTAGAATTACTTTATAATATGCAGGATGAATAGGTTGCAATTGAACCGATTCAAATTGTGGTAAATCTGAAATTGAAATTTCTTTATTTGTAAATTCTTTCATAAATTAAAATTTAAAACCTAATCCTAAATTAATCAAATGCACATTTGCTGTTCCTTCAATATCACCAGAATTTAATGGAAAGTATTTATAACTCGTTTCTATAAAAAGCAAACTAGAAACGTGGTATTTTAAGCCTGGATTTATTGTAAATCCATCGAAATTAAATTTCGTTTCTCTGGTTCTAAAAGCAGTATCTGATGGGTCAAAAACAGACGTTTCGAACTGAACTTTATTAGAAAAGAAAGCATATCCAATTCCAAAAAAAGGTTTTAATTTTCCTTTAAAAACATCCGCTTCAATACTTACATTTGGATTCCAAATTAGCATGTCTTTTTCCAGAAATAAATTTCTAGTTTGTAAATAATCTACATTAATTCCGCCTGAAAGCACGACTAATTCATTTTGATAAAATGCATAATTTCCAGAAATTCCTATAACACCATTGAAACCATCACTAATTATGTTGTTATTTCTTAAATTGCCAACATAATGAATTCCTACTTGAAATTTGGTTTTATGTATAGATTGTTGTTGAAGGTCTTGAGCCAATACAAAACCAGTACAAATCAATAATATTCCTGACAGTAAATTCTTCATATTTTCTTTTAATTAAATTTGAGCGTAAAAGTAATTTCAAAGTAAAAAATTCATTTCTTAAACTTTATTTAATACTTAGCATTTTGTATTACTTACTTCTTCTATTTAAGGCAAATATTTCTTTTCAAAGTTTGGTTTACGTTTTTCTAAGAAAGCATCTCTACCTTCTTTAGCTTCATCGGTCATGTAAGCCAAACGAGTAGCTTCCCCTGCAAAAACTTGTTGTCCTACCATTCCATCATCTGTTAAGTTCATGGCGAACTTCAACATTTTTATCGATGTTGGAGATTTTTGTAAAATTTCTTGTGCCCATTCATAAGCGGTATCTTCTAATTCAGCATGCGGAACAACTGCATTTACCATTCCCATATCAAAAGCTTCTTGTGCAGAATAATTTCTTCCTAAAAAGAAAATTTCTCGTGCTCGTTTTTGTCCCACCATTTTTGCTAAATAAGCAGAACCATAACCGCCATCGAAACTAGTTACATCAGCATCTGTTTGTTTAAAAATAGCGTGTTCTTTACTTGCTAAAGTTAAATCGCAAACCACGTGAAGTGAATGTCCGCCACCTACAGCCCAACCTGGAACTACGCAAATAACTGCTTTTGGCATAAAGCGAATCATGCGTTGTACTTCTAAAATATTTAATCTATGGTAACCATCTTGTCCTACATAACCTTGATGTCCACGTGCTCTTTGATCTCCTCCACTACAAAAAGAGTAAATTCCGTCTTTAGAACTTGGACCTTCTGCTGATAGCAATACAACTCCTATTGAAATATCTTCTTGCGCATCGTAAAATGCTTCAATTAATTCTTTTGTCGTATGCGGACGAAATGCATTGCGTACATCTGGACGATTAAATGCAATACGTGCAACTCCATCGCACTTTTTATAGGTTATATCTTCAAATTCTTTAACGGTTTTCCAGTTTATCATTTTATTTTAAATTTCAATTAAAAGCTTAAGTTCAAATTTCAAACTCAATCTTAAGTTATTATTTTAATTATAAAATTTCATTTAATCCGTATTTAAAAAAACAAATTAAAATATAATTTACCGTAAAAATAAAGCATTTTTTACATTATATTGCAACATCAAAACAAATAGACTTATAAATTAAAAAAAGCTTTTAAATTTAGTACATGAAACATATAAACTTATTTATATTATCCACAATAATAAGCATTTCAATTGTATATATAATCGCTGCTGCATTTAGCACATTATCAATAAATTACCATCCGACTTCAAAAGATATGGAAGAAAACAATTTAAAGCTAAATATAAAATTTACTTCTGTTTTTGGTATAAAAATTGAATTGGTAGAATTTTACAAAACACAAGAAGAACTTTTAGAAGCATTAGGAAGTAAAACAAACTTTTTAAATAAATTAGGTTATTACAATCAAGCTTTGATGCTTTCGATTCGATATGTGTTGATTTTAATTCCAATTTTATTTTTCATTTTATATACAAAAGATAAACTAATAAATATAAATCAATAGATAATGATTTATTACAAATCCTCTTTTAGCACTTTTAATAAATTTGCAATTGCTATAGTCTACATTATTGTTATTGGAACAACTATTCCCATTTTATGGACTGAAGATATTACTGCTTTTTATGTTGTTATTGGAATAAATACAATTGTATTAGGGCTTTTAACATGGTTAATTTTACAAACGAATTACGCAATTGATTCTAAAAATTTGCTTTGGAAATCAGGTCCATTTAAAGGAACTATTAATATCAATTCTATAAAGAAAATAGAATTTCACAAAGGTATTTTTGTTCCTGTTCTTTGGAAGCCCGCCTTAAGTCATATTGGATTAATTATTACCTATAATAATTATGATGATATTTATATTTCACCAGAAAACAGAGCAGAATTTGCTCAAAAACTAACCCAAATTAACCCGAAAATCAACCTTATTAACCAGCCAACTTAATGCTTATTAGATTAATTACCTGCCTAATTCTATTATCGTTTATTTCCTGCGAAGAAAAAACACCAAATAAAAAAATAGCCCAAAAGCATACTCTGAAAAAAGAATTGTATGCCGTAAAATTTAATAGGCTTAGTAATGCTTATGTAAAAGATAAAGAAAATTATATTGCACACTTTTTTTCTAAAAAAATAAACGATAAAGATTTTAGTGGCAGTTTTTTAATTGCTAAAAACGGTAGAATACTCTACGAAAAGTATTCAGGTTGTTCTAATTTTAAAACCAATGCGCTTATAGACGAGAATACTCCTTTGCATTTAGCTTCGGTAAGTAAAGTACTAACTGCGCATGCCATATTAATGTTAGTCAAAGACGGAAATTTAGTGTTAGACCAAACTTTTAAAAGTTTGTTTCCAGAATTTCCACATGAAAAAATAACCATTAGAATGTTGTTAAATCATAGAAGCGGCTTAGCACATTATGGCTACTTTGCAGATCAAAAAAAAAATTGGGATAACCATAAAATACTAACTAATAAAGATATTTTAGATATATTTATAACCAAAAACATTCCGTTAGAATATGCAATTAATAAAAAATTTAGTTATTGCAATACAAACTATGCTTTACTAGCTTTAGTAATTGAAAAGGTAACAAAGAAAACCTTTGCAGAGGCCATGCAAAAGCTTGTTTTTGAGCCTTTAAAAATGAACAATACCTTTATTTTAAACATCGAAAATAAAGAAAAAGTAAGTCAGTCTTATAAAGGAAACAAAAAACCTATTTCCTGGGATTTTTTAGATGCTATTTATGGCGATAAAAACGTTTATTCTACACCACATGATTTATTAAAGTTTGATTTAGCAAGCTATTCTTCAAATTATCTAACGACAGAATTAAAAGCAGAAATGTTAAAAGGCTATAGCTACG